>ERZ779888.322-NODE-322-length-59862-cov-6.195763_pt1 | contig 59862 bp, 42 predicted proteins | sample MGYA00511245_ERZ779888 | MGnify/ENA primary metagenome ERZ779888 (study PRJEB29588, sample SAMEA2155255) | human gut metagenome | biome: human gut; feature: human-associated habitat; material: faeces | place: Denmark | collected 2008/2010 ...
ACGAATTAAAAACAAGCAAAAGGCATCTTATAAAAGCCGAAAGACCGCAAGAAGTTATATAAAAATCCTCATACGGCCTAATGACCGATTTGGGTTAAAGCGTAAGCAACAGTTTTCCCCCATCAGTCCTTCCCTACAAATCAGCGTAAGTCTAACCTCTAATTTCTATTGTCTAACTTCTTAGATTATGCATAATTTTCTGTAATTTTGTGGAGAAATTTATACTGATTTATGAGAAGATTTTTGATTTTATGCGCGCTGTGCATTGTGTGTGCAGCATCGGCTTGGGCTCAACAAGCCAAGTATGTGTTCTATTTCATTGGCGACGGCATGGGCCTGAACCAAATCAACACCACCGAATATTATATGGCAAGTGCTGAAGGGAAATGGGGGTTCGGTCATCTTTCGTTTGCCGACTTCCCCTACACCACCTACGCCGCTAATTATTCCGCCAATCGCCGTGTTACCGACTCTGCCGCCGCTGGCACCGCTCTGGCTACCGGCCATAAGACCAACAATGGTATGCTGGGCATGACTCCCGATTCTGTGAATGTGAGCAGCATTGCCACTTGGGCAAAACAAAGCGGAAAGAAGGTGGGCGTATGCACCACGGTGAGTATCGACGATGCCACCCCTGCAGCATTCTATTCACACCAGACAAGCAGAAAAAGCCGCAACGCCATTGGTCGCCAACTCGCCACTTCGGGCTTCGACTACTTTGCAGGCTCCGATTTCCGCAACCCTAAGGGCGACGACGGCACCGACCTTCACCAAATCTGCGAAGCCAACGGCTACACTTGGGCATACGGCTACGAAGAAGGCAAAGCCAAGTGGAAAAATGCCAAAAAACTGTTTATGGTGCAGCCTAAAGATGCCAAAAGAGAAATTCCATACGCTATCGACCGTGGCGAAATCGACCTTACATTGCCTCAAATCGTGGAAGTGGGCATCAACACGCTGATGAACAACAATAAGAAGGGCTTCTTCTTCATGATTGAGGGTGGAGCCATCGACCATGCTTGCCACGGACGCGACGCGGCTTCTGCCTTCTACGAAGTGTTTGATTTCAACGATGCCGTGAAGGTGGCACTCAACTTCTACAAGAAGCACCCTAAGGAGACGCTGATTATTGTGACTGCCGACCACGAAACTGGCGGCATGGTGCCTGGTAACGGACGCTATACCCTCGACTTGGATTTGCTCAAATACCAAACTTGCAGCATCAACGAGGTGACAGCAAAAATCAACGCTATGAAAAAGAACCGCATGAAAAAATCGTGGGAAGATGTGAAGCAACTACTGAGCGAGTGCTTCGGCTTGTTCACAAAGGTGGATGTCACATGGCGTGAAGAGGCTGAATTGCGCGAAGCCTACGAAGACGCATTCGAGAAAAACCCTACCGATGAAAACCTCTATGGCGTGAACTTCACGCTCACCACCAAGGCTTGCGGCATTCTCAACAAAAAAGCAGGCATTTCATGGGCAAGCGGTTCACATTCTGCCGGTTATGTGCCAGTATATGCCATTGGAGTAGGGGCTGAGCGCTTCCACGGTCGCCTCAACAACACCCAAATCCCCGAAATCACCGCAAAAATAGCAGGTTACAAAAAGTAACCCACCCACACCACAATACCCCCACACAAACTGCTCCGACTCTGCAGGTTCCACCCAGCCTCCACACGCATCGGAGCAGTTTTTTTATTTAGAAGAAAATGGGTGCAACATTGCGGTTCAGTAGAAAATATGTGGGGATAGATTATGCATTGTTGCCGAATCGTGAATGGAATCAAAAACAAAAACATAAAAAACCGCTCGCCGTTCACGGCGAAAAACCCCTGATGATAACACGATTTCTTGGTAAAAAGCCGCATCAAATTTCTCAAACGATTTTACACGGTAGGGACGCGATACTTCGCGTCCGCGCCAAATGATTGATAATCAATATGGTAATACAATTATGGGCGGACGTGAAGTATCACGTCCCTACCGGGTTGATTTTTCGCCGAGGCGAACGGTATTTTTCCACTGAAGCAACATTGCATCATAACGTAGCGACATGCCTTTGGCATGTTTCTATGCAAACCAACAATGTATCACCGCATTGAAAATATACCAAAGGCATATCCCCACATCATTTTTCCTTAAACCCAATTTGGATTCAGAGAAAAATAGTGGTGGGAAAAGCGCGCGCAATCGTAAAAATTTCATTATATTTGTAAGATAGCAATTATTAGAATTGAACAACGATGAATCTTGATAAATTTATTGATATGGCGGATAAGGTGGAGTTTCTTGCCACCACAATTGGTATGCAACTAGTTAGCACTCCCGACCCCGACGAGGCTGTGTGCACTTTGAAGGTGACAAAGGCTGTGAGCCAGCCTGCGGGCTACCTCAACGGTGGCACATCGCTGGCTGTGGCTGAGAATCTTGCCGGCATAGGCAGCACGCTCTTAGACGAGGAACATTTCCCTATGGGGCTGAATGTGACTGCCAACCACCTGCGATCCGTGCCTATCGGTGCCACCATCAAGGCTGTGGCGAGAATCCTTCACAAGGGTAAGAACACCCATGTGTGGAATGTGGATATTTTTAACGAGGAAGGACAACTGTGCTTCACCTCTCGTGTCACCAATTATATGCTCGATCTCAAGAACAAGAAATGAAGCCTTTCGCACTCTACCGTATGCCTGGGGAAGCGCTGGCTACCCGTATCACTGCCGCAAAAGCCACAGTGGTGAGCAGTTGCGCCGAACTTAACGGACGCAGTGGCTTTGTGATTGCCCCTTTCTCCCCCACTCCACACGAGCCAATCCTGCTGATTGAGCCAGAAGAAGTGAGTAAATTTGTGCCCGATGCCGATGGTGGCGAGCCTTTCGCCTTCGAAGATGTGGATGCATCGAGTAGCCGAGCCGCCTACGCATCTACTTTCCCCGCATTCCACAAAACACTCACCAACAACACTTTCCGAAAAGTGGTGCTGGCGCGACAGAAAACGGTGGAATGTGGCGGCGAAGTCGATGCCATACGCCTGTTTAACCGTGCGTGTAAACTCTATCCGCTCCAAATGATAGTGCTGGTGTGTGCCGAAGAATGTGGCACTTGGCTGATGGCTACACCCGAAATTCTGCTTCAAGGGCATGGCGACCTGTGGCGCACAATGGCGCTGGCAGGCACAATGAAAGCCTGTGATGAGCAACAGGGCTGGAGTGTGAAGAACATTCGTGAGCAACGCCTGGTATCGACCTACATCAGCAAATGCCTCGCTTCACACGCCCACGACATCGACTTGCGTGGACCAATGACCGCCCACGCTGGCGCACTGGTGCATCTGAAAAGTGAATTTACATTCAAACTCAACGATGCCTCAAAGGTGGGCAACTTGATTGACGAACTCTACCCCACGCCTGCCGTTTGCGGCATTCCAAAAGATGCCACCAGGGAGTTTATCTGCGCCCACGAACCTGCGCCACGCCACTATTACAGCGGCTTTATGGGACCATTGAACATGGGCGGCAATTCCGACCTCTACGTTTCGCTTCGCTGTATGAAGATTGACGGCAACCGCTGCACGCTTTTCGCTGGCGGTGGACTTATCAGCGACAGCATCGAGCAGCAGGAATGGGAAGAAACCGAAGCAAAAATGGGCACGATGCTCCGATGCCTCAACACCGAATACTAAACCACTCTATATCGCTTAAGAATGTATAGCAACAAGGAAAATATCAATATTCTCACAGCCCTGCTCGTGAGTCACGGCATCACCGACGCTGTGGTTTGCCCCGGCTCGCGCAATGCCGCCATTATCCACAATCTGGCGGAGTGTCCGAAAATCAAGTGCCACCCTGTGACCGATGAGCGCAGCGCGGCATTTGTGGCAATGGGTATGGCACAAGCCACTTGCCGACCTGTGGTGGTGTGCGTTACTTCTGGATCAGCCTTGCTCAACACTGCACCAGCCGTAGCAGAGGCCACTTACCAGCACCAAGGCATCATCGTGATTTCTGCCGACCGCCCTGCCGCATGGATTGGGCAGAGTGTGGGTCAAACGATTCCACAGCCGGGTGCGCTTGGCTCTTTTGTGGGCAAATGCGTCAACATTCCAGAACCACACACCGACGATGACCGTTGGCACATCAATCGCCTTGTGAACGAGGCGCTGATTGAGGCAAAAAAATATCATCGTCCAAGCGTGCACATCAATGTGCCTTTGAGCGAACCGCTATTTGAATACACAGTGAAGAAATTGCCAAAAGAGCGCGTTATCACGCTTTGGGAAAGCACCTTTGGCTCTGCCGAACCGTTTGTCGACGAATTCACTGCGGCAAAGCGCCCTATGATTGTGGTGGGACAAACCGATGAGCAAACCTCTATCGACACACTCGATTATTTAGAGTTACTCGCCGATAGGGCAATCATCATTCACGAGGCACTGAATGGCTACGATGAATTGTTTGGCATCGACCTCGTGCTCAATGCCATTGAGGGCGTTGACAAAAAATATGTTCCAGATTTCGTTCTTCACATTGGAGGCGAAGTGGTGAGTAAACGCTTGAAATCATTTCTCCAAAGGGCGGAAACCATGTGGCGCATCTCTCCAAACGGTGAAATCGCCGACACCTATAAAAACATCACAAATGTGATTTCTGGCGATACAGTCGACACTCTTAAGATGATTGCCATCGGTTATAAAATGCGTAATCTCAAGACGCCTTTTTCCATACAGACATATTATGACCTATGGTACAATGCTTTGGAAAAAGCCGACCAACATATCATCAACTATGAGCCGGCATACTCGCAGGCGGCGGCTGTGAAGGCATTTGAAGAACAGTACTACTACAGCGATTACGCCCCTCATATCCATTATGCGAACAGCACTTCCATTCGCCTTGCCAACCTCTTTGCACGCCACTATGTGTGGTGCAACCGTGGCACCAACGGCATAGAGGGCTGCGTTTCCACAGCCGTGGGATTTGCGATGGCTGTGCCAAAGACCGAGCGACTGGTGCTGGTGACTGGCGATTTGGCGTTTTTCTACGACAGCAACGCCCTGTGGAACGAGGCACTGCCAGCAAACATTGGCATTCTTTTGCTCAACAATGGCGAAGGCGGTATTTTCCGGCAAGTGAAAGGTTTTGGCGAAAACCAGATGGCACAGGGCTTCCATCATGCCACAGCCGAAGGCATTTGCCACCAGAATGGCGTGACCTACGTTGCCATTCACAACATCGACGAACTTTATCAACAAATAGAGAGACTTACGGACGAAGAAGCCCCCATCGTGATGGAAGTGTTCACCGATGCCGAAATCGATAAACAAGAACTTATAAACATCTATAATAGTTTTAAATTATGAGAGAATGGAAAAAAATTGAAGGATTCGACTTTCAGGAAATCCTCTTTGAAGAATATAACGGTATAGCGAAAATCACTATCAACCGCCCTCGTTATCGCAATGCGTTCACCCCTCGCACCACTTGGGAAATGAGCCAGGCGTTTGCCTACTGCCGTGAGGCAAGCCGCATCAGCGTGGTGATTCTCACCGGCGCTGGCGACATGGCATTCTGTAGCGGTGGCGACATGAATGTGAAGGGCCGTGGCGGCTATGTGGGCGAAGACGGTGTGCCACGCCTCAATGTGCTTGACGTGCAAATGCAAATTCGCCGCTTGCCTAAGCCTGTTATCGCTATGGTAAACGGCTACGCCATCGGTGGCGGCCATGTGCTTCACTTGGTGTGCGACTTGACCATCGCAAGCGAAAACGCCATTTTCGGCCAAACTGGTCCAAAGGTGGGTTCATTCGATGCCGGTTTCGGTTCATCGTATTTGGCGCGCATCGTGGGTCAGAAGAAGGCGCGCGAAATTTGGTTCCTCTGCCGTCAATACTCGGCGAAAGAGGCTGAAGAAATGGGTATGGTCAACAAAGTGGTGCCATTCGACCAACTCGAAGACACCTGCGTGGAATGGGCAGAAATTATGATGCAGCGCTCCCCTTTGGCTCTGCGCATGATTAAGGCTGGCTTAAATGCCGAACTCGACGGACAGGCTGGTATTCAAGAACTTGCTGGCGACGCCACCATGCTCTACTACTTCCTCGACGAAGCCCAAGAAGGTGGCAAAGCGTTCCTCGAAAAGCGCAAACCCGACTTCCAAAAATATCCCAAAATGCCATAAAATCTTTTAGAAATTAGAAGTTAGATTTTTAGGACGTCCTATCCTCCTAATCTCTAATCTCTAATTTCTAACATCTAACTTCTAATTTCTAATATCTAATTTCTAATATCTAATTTCTAATATCTATATATGACTTTTTCGATTCAAGAGAAATTGTTGCATTTCAAGCAGCCGGCTGGCACTTCGCGTGGCGTATATACAACACGACGAATCTGGCTTTTGACGGTTGAGCACGACGGGCGCACCGCCATAGGCGAATGTGCGCCATTGCCACAGTTAAGTTGCGACGACATACCCGATTACGAGGCTGTTTTACGCCGATTCTGCGACATCATCGAAGCCACAGGCTCCATTCCTTACGATGAAATGCGCAACTATCCCTCCATGCTCTTTGGCGTGGAAACCGCCCTCGCGCAACTCTCTCGCACCGATGGATTGCTCTACGACACTCCTTTCAGCCACGGCGAGGAAGGCATTCCCATCAACGGTTTGGTGTGGATGGGCACGCACGATGAAATGCTCAGCCGCCTGAAGGAAAAACTCGCACTCGGTTTCCGCTGCGTGAAACTCAAAATCGGTGCTATCGACTTTGCGAAAGAACTCGACCTGATTCAGCACATACGCAAGCATTTCAGCCGTGAGGAAGTGGAACTCCGTGTTGATGCCAATGGCGGTTTCACGCCCGATGTGGCTCTGGAAAGGCTGCAAGAATTGGCTCGCTACGACATTCACAGCATTGAGCAACCCATCATGGCGCATCAGTGGAGCGAAATGGCGCAACTTTGCCAACTGTCGCCACTGCCTATCGCCCTCGATGAGGAACTGATTGGCGTGAACTCCACCGACGAGAAAATCCGCCTGCTCGACACCATCAAACCACAATACATCATTCTCAAGCCATCGCTCCACGGTGGCGTGGCTGGCACTCGCGAATGGATTGCGCTGGCGAATGAGCGTGGCATAGGCAGCTGGATAACAAGTGCGCTGGAAAGCAACATCGGACTCAATGCCATTGCCCAACTCGCTGCCAACATCTACGGTTCCAAAATCACAATGCCACAAGGCTTGGGCACTGGTATGCTTTTCACCGACAACATTCCCATGCCTTTGGAAATCAGAAACGACTGCCTATGGATTACGAAGCGTTCATAGACGAGTGGCACAACTCGGAAGCATGTGTACTGGTACACACCAGCGGCTCCACAGGCGCACCTAAACCGATGATGGTGGAGAAACGTCGCATGGAGGCGAGCGCACGCATCACCTGTGCCTTCTTGGGCTTGCAAAGTGGCGACACGGCTTTGCTCTGTATGCCTCTCGACTACATTGCCGGTAAAATGATGGTGGTGCGCGCCATCACTTGCGGTTTGCGGCTCATTCGCATTGAGCCATGCAGCCACCCGATGGCAGAGGTGTGCACCCCTATCCACTTTGCCGCTATGGTGCCGCTGCAAGTGGCAAATTCGCTAAAGGTGGCTGTCGAGCGCCAAAGGCTCATGGCTATCAAGCACTTGATTATTGGTGGAGGCGCAATTGATGATGATTTGGAGCGTGAGTTGCGAGATTTCCCCAACGCTGTATGGAGCACCTACGGCATGACCGAAACGCTCTCGCACATTGCTTTGCGCCGCATCAGCGGCAGCGAAGCGAGTTTGTGGTACACGCCTTTCGATGGTGTGACGGTGAGTCTCGACAGCCGTGGCTGCCTTGTGATTGACGCGCCGCATGTGTGCCACACCACCCTTGCGACCAACGACTGCGCCGAAATCCGCGATGGCAAATTCCGTATTCTCGGACGCATCGACAATGTGGTGTGCAGTGGTGGCATCAAAATTCAAATCGAGGAAGTGGAACAATCGCTCAGGCCTCACATTCACAAACGGTTCATCATCACCAAGCGAAAAGACAAGGATTTAGGCGAAGCATTGACGCTGCTCACCGAAGAAGCCGATACCGAAGCCGTGCGCAATATCTGCCATCGTGCGCTCCCAAAATATCACCAGCCACGCCACATTTTCCATGTGGAAGAAATACCGCTGACCGAAACAGGCAAACCAGCGCGTGCAAAGGCCGAATCCATAGCCAATTCGCTTTGAAATTGGATTTAATTCGCTATATTTGCATTCTATTAAACCATTACTCCTATGACTAACTACAAACGACCTCAAATAGCACTCATCTACGATTTTGATGGCACACTCGCACCCGGCAATATGCAGGAGTTTGGCTTCATTCAAGCCATTGGCGACGACATCGACCAGTTTTGGGAAAAGTGCAACAACCTTGCCAGCAACAACGATGCCAACCACATCCTCACCTATATGTACACCATGCTGAAAGAAGCGCGCGCCGACGGCATTTCGCTCAGGCGTGAGAGTTTTCAGAAATTCGGCTCTATGGTGAAGTTGTTTCCCGGTGTGCAGGAGTGGTTCTCAGTCATCAACAAGGTGGGCGATGAACTCGGTCTCGACATCAAGCACTACATCAATTCCTCTGGTTTGCGCGAAATGATTGAGGGCACATCTATCTACCATGAGTTTGAAGCCATTTACAGCAGCACCTATCTTTACGATGCCGACGGCGTGGCTTACTGGCCTGGTGTGGCAGTAGATTCCACAGCCAAAACGCAATTCATCTTCAAGATTTCGCGAGGCATCAAGGAATTGAGCGACAATTTGAAGGTGAACGAATACATGCCCCACGATGAACGACCAGTGCAATACCAGCACATGATTTACTTTGGCGACGGTATGACCGATGTGCCAAGCATGGTGCTTGTGCGCTACTTTGGCGGCCATTCCATCGCCGTTTTCGCTGACGACGAGTGCCACAAAGACCAAGCCCGAAAACTCATTGAGCACAACCGTGTGGACTTCATTGCCAAAGCCGATTACAGCGAAGGCGGCGAAATCTACCGTCTGGTGAAATCGATGCTCAAAAAAATGAAAGCCGACTACGATTTCGACCAACTCCTCCGCTGCCACAAAGCCTCCTGCAAATAACTTGTCTCCCCACTATGATATAGCATCAGGTGGATGGGAGCGATAATATAAAAGGCAGCGAATTTTTGAGTTTCGTTGCCTTTATTCGTCGGTTTATTTCACCTTTACGGTTTTGTATTTTTTCTTCACATCGTCGCCTTGCCACTCGTAGGTGGTGGTGCGCACTTTTCCGTTGCCGAGTTTCTTTACTGGTGGATTGGTGTCGAAATTGGTGTCTTCATCGCCAAGCCACACGGTGAATGGTGGCACTGCATCTATCCACCCGGTGCGCTTGAGGGTGAAAATGCGGTAAACCTGCCAACTTGAAGTCACCCACCCCGGCTGAATGCCAATCTCGTCTTTTCCGTCGCCATTGAGGTCGCCAAGGTTGCGAGGCACACCGCTCACGCATTGCTTCACATTAATCGAAGGAATGGAGGGGTTGGTGAATTTCAGCACACCGTAGAGCGACTCAAAATCGTCGAGTTCTTCCCAACGGTCAGCATCTTTGGGTGGAATGAAATACACATATTCTTTCTTACCATCGCCATTGAAATCGCCATAAGCATAGTTATAGCCCTTTGGCGGACGCTGCGCAAATGCCGAAAGACACATTGCCACGGCACACAATCCTAAACAAATTCTTAAAGATTTCATAATTAATCAGTTTAAAATATTATAATGCGTCGAGATATGATTTCGCATCAAGGGCGGCACGGCAACCCGAACCTGCAGCCACAATAGCCTGACGGTAATGTGGGTCGGCAACATCGCCAGCGGCAAACACGCCTTTCACGCTCGTTTCGGTGGTGATGCCACCAAGGGCGATATAGCCCTGCTCATCGAGTGCTACCTGACCTTTCAGGAAGTCGGTGTTGGGCTTGTGGCCGATGGCGAGGAAAAAGCCGTCGATGTCGATGTCGAGCATTTGTTCCTTATCTGTGCCCTTAAACTGCACCAAGTGCGCGCCTTCCACAAATTGCTCACCGAAAAGCCCCACGGTGTTGGTATTGTAGAGAATTTCAATGTTTTCTTTCTCGTTCACACGCTGCTGCATAGCGGCCGACGCACGCAAATAAGGTTTGCGCACAATCATATACACCTTCTTGGCAAGGTTGCTCAAATAGTAAGCCTCTTCGCAAGCAGTGTCGCCACCACCCACTACTGCCACCACTTTCTTGCGGTAGAAGAAACCGTCGCAAGTGGCACAAGCCGACACGCCCATGCCTGCATATTTCTGCTCATCGGCAAGACCAAGATACTTGGCTGATGCACCAGTGGCAATAATCACAGCGTCGGCAGAAATGGTGCTGGTGCCGTCAACCGTTGCCACAAATGGGCGTTTCGACAGGTCGATGTCAGTGATGATGCCATTGCGCACTTCAGCACCCACATTCACGGCTTGCTGGCGCATATTCTCCATCAAGTCGAAGCCTTCCACGCCTTGTGGAAAACCTGGGTAATTTTCGATGGTGGTGGTCTGAGTGAGTTGTCCACCGGGCTGAATACCTGAATAAAGCACACTGCTAATTCCTGCACGAGAGAGATAAATGGCTGCTGTATAACCAGCCGGGCCAGAACCTATGATAAGACATTTAGTTGTTTCCATTTTTCTTTGAGTCTACGAGTCAACGGGTCAACAGGTCAACGAGTTTTTCGAGATTTCGGGACTGTTGGACGTTGTTGGTTAAATAATTTTAAAACAATAATTTTTATCGCAAATCCACCACTTCGGTGCCTGCTGGAACCATCTTTTTATTGAATTTGAAGGTGGCGGCATTGGTGGCAACTTTGGTTTTGTAGTTGCTGATAGTGAGCGTTTCGCTACCCTTTTTTGTGGTGTAAATTGCCTTGGTCAGCACATAATTTTTCGACACATAAAGGGTGACCGAAACCACCTTGCTTTTTGCCTTTGGCTTCAAGGTGAGCACATAGCCCGAACCGCTTTTTTTCGCACTCATTTTGTAGCCCGATTTGAGCGATTGAGCCGCTGCCAATGGGTGAATCATCACCAACTGTTGAGCAGTGGGCGTAGTCACATTAACTTCATCTGTGGCAGTGGAATAAGTCCATTGAGTTTTGCCATCGTACCACGATTTTATGTTGTTGGCAAGGATTCGAAACTGATTGCCCTTCATCACAATCGTACCGTGTGAAGAACCTGCTCTATAATTGGCACTCACAGCGCCAGCAGCCTTGTAGGCAGCAACTGTGCGGTCGAAAATTTGAGTTGCACTTTGAGCATGGCAGCACACCACTGCCAGCAGCAACATTACCATTGTGAATAATCTTTTCATCGCTTTAATTTCTTACTTTAAACTTGTTGCAAACATTTGATCTATATCCATTGGACTCATCAACACGTTGCGAGGTTTACCGCCACTTGATGGGCCAACGATTCCGGCAGCCTCCAACTGGTCCATAATTCTACCGGCGCGGTTATAGCCGATACCGTATCGGCGCTGGAGCGATGAGGTTGATGCCAAGTTTCCTGTCACCACCCATCTTGCCGCTTCCTCAAAGAGCGTGTCGCGGTCGTTGAGGTTTGAGCCTACGCCACCACCCATACCATCTTCGCCTTCAGTAGCACCAATGTATTCTGGCAATTCGTATGGCTCTTCGTGGTTCACATCCAAGTCGGCGTCTTCTTGCTGCTTGATGTAGTCGCAAATCTTGATAATTTCAGGAGTGTCGATAAATGGACACTGCAAACGGGTGATGTCGCCATCAACGGAGAACAGCATATCGCCACGGCCAATCAGGTTTTGAGCACCCGGACGGTCGAGAATGATGCGACTGTCCATCATCTGCGAAACGGCAAACGCCATACGGCCTGGGATATTCGCCTTGATATTACCGGTAATCACGTTCGCCGCTGGGCGTTGAGTAGCCACAATCAGGTGAATACCCACCGCACGAGCCTTTTGTGCAATACGCACGATTGGGGTTTCCACCTCCTTACCCGATGTCATAATCATATCGGCAAACTCGTCGATGATGCACACGATGTAAGGCATGAATTTATATTTCTTCTTGCCGTCGGCATCAAGCACTTCACGCAGTTCCTTGCGCCACTTTTCGTTGTAGTCTTCCAGTTTGCGCACCTTCACCTCTTCAAGCACGGTGTAGCGGTTCTCCATTTCCTGCACGAGACAGTTGAGCGTTTTCACCACCTTTGCAGGGTCGGTGACGATACAGCGTTCCTCGCCCGGCACACGAGCGAAGTAGTATTTCTCCAAATCGGCATACACGCTAAATTCCACACGCTTAGGGTCAACGAGAATCAACTTCAGTTCCGATGGCCCTTTCTTGTAGAGTAGCGAAGCAATGATGGTGTTCAAGCCCACCGACTTACCCTTACCAGTGGCACCAGCCACGAGCAAGTGAGGCATCTTGGTGAGGTCGGCAACAAACACCTCGTTCGACACGGTGCAACCAATAGCCATCGGCAACTTGTATTTCGTTTTCTGGAATTTTGGGTCTTCCAAAGCTCGGCGAATAGGCACCACTTGCGGGTCGCGGTTAGGCACCTCAATACCGATAGTGCCACGACCAGGCATTGGGGCAATGATACGAATACCCAGTGCCGCAAGGCTCAAGGCGATATCGTCTTCCAAACCACGAATCTTGGCAATACGCACACCATCTTCTGGCACGATTTCAAACAATGTGACCGTAGGGCCCACATGCACCTCAATCTGCTTGATTTTGATGCCGTAGTTGTTGAGCGTTTCGGTAATGCGCTGCTTATTGGCTTCCTGCTCCGATGCGTCAACACTCACACCCATAGTGGAAGGAGCGAGCAAATCGAGCGGTGGGAAGCGGTAATGAGCGTATTCATAAGTGGGGTCGTTACTGTTGAGTTCACCCTCTGCAGTGCCGAAAAGATTGCCTGTGGCTGGGTCGCCACCCTGCTTGAGCACGGTGGTGTCTTTTTGCGACTGCTTGCGCTTCTTTTCGGGTCGAGGTACCACCACAGGTTGCACTTTCTTGGGTTGGTTGTTGTGGTCGTCGCCCAAGAAGTTGGAGTGTGTGGCTGGCTTGTCGTCGGTGTGTTCCACTATTTCACCGTCGAATTTACGATGAGGTATAATCTTATCTTTCAGCGTTTTATACATCGATTTGATGGTTTTGTAGGTAATCACAATCCACAAAAACATCACAAACACATTCACCCCCACCATTCCATAGAATCCGAGCAGCCCGGTGAGCAGTTCGTTGAACTCTTTACCAAAATTGCCGCCTAAAGGATAGGTGGTGAGGTTGAGTTCCATAGTGCACAGGCTAATCACTAGCGAAAATGCGTACAATGAGAACAGGCAAATCAGCGAGAATGAGAAGAAAAGCACTTTTCGCTCTTTCTTGAAGAAGCGGAATGCCAAACACAGGCACCAAATCACCAGCACAAACGATGCCAAGCCATAGCCTTGGCGAATGAAAAATTCGGCGGCTGATGCGCCCAGCGTACCCATGATATTGCGTGTGGGTACATGCTCGCGTGCGTTTGCAATGGCTGAATCGGCTGTAATGCTTTGGTCAACATCGCCCGCTCCGAAGCAGAACGAGAAGAACGCCACACACAGGAATATACCGACCAAGAAAAACAGTGAGCCAATAATCAGACGGGTGCGCCCATCTTTAAAGAAATAAGAAACTCGCCGACGGAATGTGAGTTGCTGCTCTTCCGCCTGCTTCTTGGCTTCCTGCTCGCGACGAGTCTCATTCTGAACGCCCGTAAGGTCGGGGTTAAATGTTGTGTCTTTTCTCATTTTGTAGGTTATTCTTTATATTTTTCGAAATCTTATTTTTAAAATTAACTCTCAAACCAGAAATCTCTGGTAAACAGCACCAACACCGTGAACAGTTCCAGACGGCCCACCATCATTTCCAGCGACATCAGCCACTTTGCCAATGGGTGAACGGCATCTAAATCGGTCACGATATTCAAGCCCACATTGCTGATGCACGACATAGAGGTGAAGAATGCTTCGAATGGGTCGTTGATGCCCAAAAAGTTGAACGCAAGCGACATCACCACCATATAGAAAATGAAGATGGAAAGGAACGCCACCACGCGCGACACTAAATATTGAGGCACTGCCCTACCGTCAACTCTTACGGCTGTAACGGTATTGGGGTGAATCACCTTGTAAAATTCATTGCGAATGTTCTTTATCATCACCACCATGCGGTCGATTTTCGCACCACCGGCAGTAGAACCTGCCATACCACCGAAAAACATCACCACCATGAGAACGAACGACACAAACGTGCCGTAAGCTTCAAAATTGATGGCGGCAAAACCTGTGGAGGTGATTGCCGAAACGGTGTTGAACGCAGCATCCACAGCATGGTCAAGCAATGTTTTGTCGCTCAACTGTGCGTGGATATTGACAGTGGTATCGTAGTAGAGCGTACGCCCCATGATAACCAATGAGGTGATCAGCACCACCATCGTGTACCACTTCAGCGTGGTGCTGTGCTTCAATGCCTTCAGTCCGTTGCGCTTAGCCACAGCAAACACAAGTGCAAAATTGATACCACACACAAACATGAACAGCATAATGATACAGTTGCTGTAGATGTCGGCAAATTTTGAATAGTCGTTCACCGTGGAGAATCCACCCGTAGATACGGTGGAAAGGGTGTGACAAATGGCATCGAACATGTTCATCGGCCCCACAGCAAGCAATGCGCACAGCAATACAGTGTAGAACACATACAGCCCCCACAGCCACATTGCCGTTTCACTCACGCGCGGACGCATACGCTCGTGCGAAATACCAGTCACTTCGGCATTAAACATGGCTATGCCGCCTTTGGTGTTGAGCATCGGTATCACAGCAAGGGTAAACAGAATGATACCCATACCGCCAATCCACTGCGAGAGCGCACGCCACATGAGAATGCCGTGTGGAGCTTTCTCCACATCGGCTATCATGGTCAAGCCTGTGGTGGTGAATCCCGACATCGACTCAAAAAAAGCATCGGTAATACTGGGGAGCACACCTGTGACACAGAATGGTATCATGGAAAATGCTGAGAAAAACACCCACACCACGCTCGTGAGCAAAAAGCCCTCACGGCGGCGCATCTGGGTGGTCTTGATAGGCACTTTATACAGTCCTGCGCCACACACGAAGGTGATTACAGCCGACCACAGGAATGCCATTGAGCAATCTGCCTCGGCATATACCACCGATGTGGCAAGCGGAATGAGCATAAAGCCTGCCTCTATCATCAGCAGAAGCCCTATGATTCGCAGCACAAGTGGAAAATTGATATGATGGCAATGTAAACTCATATCTATTTCTTAAAAAATTTTTCAACTTTATGAAACGATCCGTGCATACAGAACACCACCACATGGTCGCCGGGCTGCAAGCGTGTGTTACCTTTCACAAGCATACCCACGCCATCTCTCACCAAACCTGCAAGGGTGATTTCGGATGGTATGTCGAAATCTTTAATGTCTTTTGAGCAGAGTTTGCTGCCTTCCTTTATCACCACCTCTGCCACTTCGGCATCGGCAAGGGCAAGGCAGCGGGCGTTGTCTTCCTCGCTGTCGAGCAGCATTTGGAATATGCGGCTTGAGGCGAGCAGTTTTTTATTGATGATGGTGCCGATGTTCAGGCGTTCTGCCTCGTGCACAAACTGGATATTCTCCACTTCGGCGATGGTTTTGCACACGCCATATTCCTTCGACATCAAGCAACTCAAGATATTGGTTTCGGAGCGGTCGCTCAATGCGGCGAAAGCGTCGATGCCGCCAGCCTCTTCTTCCATAATGTCGCTGTCGGTGGCATCGCCATGCACGATTTTGCAATGTGGGAGCACGTCCACGAGATAGGCGCAGCGGTCTTCGTCAGGTTCAACGATTTTCACCTTCACATCATATTTTTCAAGTTCTTTCGCCACTTGCACGGCAATGGCGGAGCCGCCCATAATGAGCATTTTTTTCACTTGCACCTTTCTCTTACCGCACAGCTCCACCACCTGGTCCAAGTGGTCGCGTGTGGTAGTGATATATGCCACATCGTTGTCCATCACGATGTCGTCGCCACGAGGAATCAGAATTTCACCATTACGGCGAATGGCATTCAAGTGAATGAATGTGTTGCTGCCGCCTATTTCACGAAGGCGTTTGCCCACCATAGGCGAAGTGCCTCTCAATTTCACGGCCGCTACAATCAGTTGACCGTCGAAAAGTTCAAACCAGTTGCGCACCCAGTTGTGCTTCAGCGCTGTGGCGATTTCCTCGGCTGCGAAAAGTTCTGGGTAAATCAGCGTGTCAACGCCCATTCCCTTGAAAAACTCGGAATATTCTGGTCGCAAAAACTCATAATTGTCGATTCGCGCCACGGTTTTTTCCGCACCCATGCTCTTAGCGATGGAGCAAGCCAATATGTTGCGCGTTTCGTAAGGTGTAACGGCGATAAACAAGCCGCAGTTGCTCACTCCTTCGTTTTGAAGTGTCTTGAAAGATGTGCACTCGCCTAAGCAAGTTTTCAAATTATACGAATCAAGAGCAAAGAGTTTTTTTTCATCGTTGTCAATCACGATGATGTCGCGGTCTTCGTCGCTCAGCATCTTCGCCAAGTGCGAGCCAACCTCTCCTGCTCCAGCAATAACTATTCTCATTGTGTTATTTTTGATTTAGAATCTTACAGATGGTGTCGGCTATCGATTCGGCATCTATGCCACACTGGTGCTTCAACTGTGCCACGGTGCCTTGATGCACAAACTCGTCGGGAATGCCCAGGCGTGTGAGGCGTGGCGCATTCTCCTTGTCGGAAAGCCATTCCGACACGGCGCTTCCCAAGCCGCCCTCGATGGTACCGTCTTCCACAGTCACCACATGGGCATACTTATCTTTCACTTCAGCCAAAATAGCCTCGTCGATAGGTTTAAGGAATATCATATCGTAATGAGCCACCGAAATGCCTTTTTCTTTAAACTTTGCGAGTGCTTTCTGCACTTCGTTGCCTATGGTGCCAATGCTCAGCACGGCAAGCTTGTCACCATCGGCGAGCTTTCTGCCCTTGCCTATCGGCAATTCCTGCATTTCGCATTTCCAGTCGGCATACACGCCTCCGCCACGAGGGTAACGAATGGCAAACGCCCCCTTGCCTTCGAGTTGCGAGGTGTACATCAAATGGCGCAAATAGTGCTCATCCATTGGAGCCGACACGGTCATGCCGGGTATGCAGCGCAGATATGCCAAATCGTAGGTGCCGTGGTGCGTCACACCATCTTCACCCACAAGTCCGGCACGGTCGATGCAGAAGGTGACTGGCAAATGCTGGATAGCCACATCGTGAATGATATTGTCGTAGGCGCGCTGCAAGAAACTGCTGTAGATGGCGCAGAATGGGTGCATTCCGTCTTTTGCCAAACCGCCGGCGAATGTCACGGCGTGGCCCTCGCTGATGCCCACATCGAAGGTGCGCGCTGGCATCACTTCTTGAAGCATCGACACCGAGGTGCCCGATGGCATGGCGGCGGTAATACCCACCACCTTGTCGTTTTTCTCTGCCAGTTCCACCAAAGTGTGGCCAAACACGTCTTGATACTTCAATGGCTTGCCTGTGGTGTCGCTCACGATGCGCTCACCTGTCTCCTCATTGAATTTGCCCGGTGCGTGCCATACCGATGGTGCTTCTTCCGCTGGTTTGTATCCCTTGCCCTTGCGTGTGTGCAGATGCACAATCTTCGGACCGGTCATATCTTTCACATCTCGGAATGTCTTCACCAGTTGCACCACATCGTGTCCGTCAAACGGCCCGAAATAGCGAATGTTCAGACCCTCGAAAATGTTTTGCTGCCCCGAAAGCAGCGATTTCATCGCATTATTGAAGCGAAGCACCAATCCCTTACCCTTATCGGTGATGATGTGGTGGCGGCGCAAGAACTGGTATGTTTTGTAGCGCAGATTGTTGTAGCGCTTCGATGTGGTGAGTTTGGTCATGTAGGCACTCAGTGCGCCCACATTCTCATCAATCGACATATCATTGTCGTTGAGCACGATCAGCATATTGTTGGGGTGCGACGACACATTGTTCAAACCCTCAAACGCCAAACCGCCACTGATGGAGGCATCGCCGATGATAGCCACAATTTTGCGTTGCTTATCGGTCAGTTCCGAGGCAATCGACATGCCCAATGCGGCTGAAATACTGTTGCTGGCGTGGCCTGCCATAAAGGTGTCGTATTCGCTCTCGCTGGGGTTGGGGAAGCCGCTCAATCCGCCCATAGTGCGGTTTTCGTAGAAAAGGTCGCGGCGGCCTGTGAGTATCTTGTGCGCATACGCCTGATGGCCTACGTCCCACACCAGTCTGTCGTTAGGCGTGTCAAACACATAGTGAAGCGCCACATTTATCTCCACTGCGCCCATGCTTGAGGCGAAGTGTCCGGGATTCGATGAGAGGAAATGCACGATAAATCGGCGCAATTCTTCACACACTTGTGGCAACTGTTTCACATCGAGTTTGCGCAAATCTGCCGGGCTATCAATCGTAGCGAGCAGAGGGAAGTGCTGATTAATATATTCGTTATCCGACATTACTTATTTATTAAATCATGATCGGTGAAATGCCGTGGCTGTTGACCGCAAATGGACATATACAACGATAATCCACTTTAAATCACATCGTTGCCAAAGCCGCACACCGAAGTGGTTTTGCTTATTTTAATTCTGCGGAAATGCTTACATATTTCCACTATCTTTCAACTTGCAAATATAACAAAAATTACCCTGTTTTCCTTGATAAAAAGCAGAAAAAAGAAATGAGAGCAAGGTAATCACCTCCTTGCTCTCATTTCCATGCCATTAGGGGCATAATGGCTGATATGGGTTTATTCTATCATATTCGAATTGCCATAGTTTTCGGGCTCCTGATATTGTGGAGTGCTGTAGGAACGGCTGGCTGGTGGCGTGCTGTAATTGTAGTTGTTGTCTGCATTGTGGGTAATCACCACTTCCACACGGCGGTTGAGCGCACGCCCGTCGGAGGTGCGGTTGTCGCCCACCGGACGCTGGTCAGCCATACCTTTGCAGAAAATTTGGCTCGATGGCACACCCTTCTTCACCAAATACGCTTTCACCACTTGGGCGCGCTCCACCGAGAGGCGGCAACGCTGATTGTAGGTGCCAGTATTGTCGGTATAACCGTAGATTTCGGCGCACGCCGTTGGGTCGTTGATGAGTTTGCGCGCCACACGGTCGAGTGCCTTCTTTGCGCCACCGTCGAGTTTGGTTTTGCTTTGTGCGTAGTAAATGCAGTTGTCGCCACGGCGTGGAGCGCTGGAGCGATAGGTGTATTGCGTTTGAGTGCCATACAGTTCATCACCGCCATAGTAGTTCCCGCTTGCATTTTGCTGCCTTTGCTCAGCTTTTTTGTCCATGTCGCTACCGATTGCAGAACCGATAGCCGCGCCTGCCACAGCACCCACTGCGGCACCGATAAGCGAATTGTTACGACTTGAGTAGTAACCATTGCCCATCAGCGAGCCGATGAAAGAGCCTGCGCTTGCGCCCGAAGTGGCACCCACCACGGCTCCCTTAGTAGAATTGCTTGCGTCGGGGTCGGACATCACTGCCCACTCAGCCAAACCACAACTGGTGGTAGAGCCCATCAATAATGAGCCACATAATATAATAAGTAAAGTTTTTTTCATAGTCACAAAATTTTAAATTCCACTATCAATAATATGACTTGCGAAACGAAAAATCGTTTAATCCTAATCCACTGCAAATTTACACTAATTTTTTGAATATCAACCACACTACACGAAAAACCAGCCCTAAAAACTATCGTCTTAACTTCCCAAAAATTCGTCTTAACTTCCAAAAAATCCAATCTCTAACATCTAACTTCTAATTTCTAACATCTAATTTCTCTTTATGCAATCGTTTGAATATTAAAACTCATTAACAAGGTGTGCCCTATCTTGGATTGACTGAAAAAATAGTTTAACTTTGTGTGTGCCTTTTTACGACACGAAAAATCTGAAAACATTAACATATTATAGTATTACAAAATTATGTCAAAAATCACGAAAAAAATGGCCCTCGACTATCATCACTTAGATGATAAGCCTGGAAAAATTTGCGTGGTACCCACCAAGCCATACCAATCTCAAACCGACCTTTCACTCGCATATTCTCCTGGCGTGGGTTTCCCCTGCCTCGAAATCAAAGACAACGCCGACGATGTGTATAAATACACCAACAAGGGCAACCTTGTGGCTGTAATCTCAAACTGCACCGCCGTGCTCGGTCTGGGCGACATCGGCCCACTGGCTGGCAAGCCTGTGATGGAAGGCAAGGCGCTGCTGTTTAAGATTTTCGCAGGCCTCGACAGTTTCGACATTGAACTCGATGAAAAAGACCCAGAAAAGTTTATCGCTGCCGTTAAGGCGATTGCCCCCACTTTCGGCGGCATCAACCTTGAGGACATCAAAGCACCTGAATGTTTTGAAATCGAACGTCGCCTGAAGGAGGAATGCGACATTCCTGTGATGCACGACGACCAGCACGGCACAGCCATCATCTCTGGCGCAGGACTCATCAATGCGCTTGAAATTCAGGGCAAAAAAGCCGAAGATGTGAAACTCGTGGTCAATGGTGCCGGTGCTGCCGCCATTTGCTGCACACGCCTGTATATGCAACTCGGTGTGAAGAAGGAAAATATCGTGATGTGCGACAGCCGTGGCGTGATTTCCAATCGCCGCGATAAACTCACCGAGCAGAAGAAGGAATTTGCCACCGACCGCGAAATCAACACGCTTGAAGAGGCAATGGTGGGCGCTGATGTGTTCCTGGGGCTTTCGGTGAAAGATGTGGTTACGCCCGAAATGATTAAGTCGATGGCTGCCAAGCCTATCGTGTTTGCGCTGGCTAATCCCGACCCCGAAATCGCCTACGACAAGGCCGTAGCTTCACGCTCCGACCTCATTTTTGCCACCGGACGCAGCGACTACCCCAACCAAATCAACAATGTGCTGGGCTTCCCCTACATCTTCCGTGGCGCTATCGACTGCTCTGCCACCGAAATCAACTCTGCAATGGAGCTGGCGGCTGTGCGCGCTATTGCCGATTTGGCAAAAAAGAACGTGCCACCTGTGGTGAACGCCGCCTACAAGATGAACAACTTGAAATTCGGCCCGAAATACATTCTTCCAAAGGCTCTCGACCCTCGCTTGATCGAAACCGTATCTACCGCCGTGGCTAAAGCGGCTATGGATTCGGGCGTGGCGCGCCGTCCTATCGACGACCTCGACGCTTACCGCTCTGAACTGCGCAAGGTGCTGGGCTACGACAACAAGTTGCTCCGCCGCTTTACCGACACGGCGAAGAACTCGCCAAAGCGTGTGGTGTTTGCGCAAGCCAATACCGACAATATGCTCCAAGCTACCGTGGAGGCTTACAAGAGCGGCATCTGCTTCCCTATTTTGCTGGGCAACGAGGAAATGATTGCAAAGCGTGCTAAGAAACTCGACCTCGAACTGAAGGGCATCACCATCGTGAACCCTCGCCACGACCGCGAGGAACGCCGCCGCGCACGTTATGCCAAGTTGCACATGAATAAGCATCAGCGCGATGGCATCAACCTGACCGAAGCCTACGAAAAGATGTACGACCGCAACTATTTCGGTATGATGATGGTGGAAACCGGCGAGGCCGACGCTTTCATCACTGGCACTTTCGCTGGTAGCGGCAACACTGTGAAGATTGCGAAAGAGGTGATTGGCATCAAACCCGGATTCAAGCATTTTGCCACTCTCCACATTCTCAACACCAAGCGTGGCACTTTCTTCCTTGCCGACACTTCTATCAACCACGAGAACTCTACCGAGGAACTGGTTGACATCGCACGCCTCACCTACGACGCTGTGAGATATTTCGCGCACTATCCTGTAATGGCTATGGTTTCGTACAGCAACTTCGGCTCAAACCCCGAACACGGCCCTATCGAAATCCACAACGCCATCGACATCTTGCACCGCGACTATCCCGAAATACTGGTGGAAGGCGAAATGCAAGTGCAATACGCCCTCAACAAGCAGTTGCGCGACAAGCAATTCCCATTCAACAAACTCGTGGGTAAAGATGTGAACACGCTCATATTCCCTAACTTGAGCGCTGCCAACACCGTGTTCCAGATGCTCCTTGAAATGGGCGCAGCCGAAATCGTGGGCCCAATCCAAATCGGCTTGAACAAGCCAATCCACTTCACCAGCATCGACACCTCGGTACGCGACATCGTAAACCTCACCACCATGGCAGTAATCGACGCCAACGTTTACGAAAAAGTAACCCTCAAAAAGTAATTTCCCCACTGAACCGCAATACCCTAAACAAAATAAATTCGTGGAAATTTGTGCTAATTCGTGCGTGTTTTCTTAAACCACAAATTAACACAAATTTCCACGAATATTTTTTTGTTGAATCTTGTTGAATCTGTGTGAGATGTCGTTATTTCTTTTTGTTTAGGTGGTTGAAGATTTCGCCTTGTTTTTTCTTGGCGGCGGCTATGCTGGCTGGGTCGCCTGCTTTTGCGCCGTATTTTTCCAGTTGTGGAATGTGGAGCACTGCACCCACTGGAATGGTGTTGGGGTTAGGATATTTTGCCTTGTTTTCTTCGTAGATGTAAACCCAGAATTTATCGGAGCCATAGTGTTTGCGGCTCATGCGATAGAGGTTAGTGCCCGGCTTAATGGTGTCGGTGGTTCCGGCAGCCACACTTGCCGCGGGTGGGTTTGCAGCCTCGGCCTTTTGCTTTTCTTCCTCGGCTTTCTTCTTTTCCTCTTCCGCCTTTTTCTTATCTTCTTCCGCTTTCTTTTGCTCCTCGGCAGCCTTCTGCTTGTCGGCATCAGCTTCGGTAGAGTTTTCGGCTAATGCTTGTTCGGAAGCTACCACCGAATCGGTCGCAACGTGTTCGGTGAAAGGTTCCTCGTCGGCTGGCGTAGCCTCGTAGCCCTTCATCAAATACAGACGATAAGCAAACAGCGTAACAATCAGCGTAGTGACCACGCCCACCACGAAGCCCTCCAACAGCGAGCGGCGAGTGATGCGGCGTTTGTCAATCTCCTGCCCCACACGCTCGTCAGCCAATTCCTCGCTCACCATTTCACCTTCGGCTTCTGCTTCGGTGTCTTCCGCCTCATCTTCAGGCTCTGCCACGGCAGATGGCTCAACTTCCGTTACTGGTTCTGGCTCGGCTTCTTCCTCTATTTCGGCTTCTTCTTCCGAAACGGCTTCTTCCGGCTCGTCAGCAGGTTCTTGGACAGGCACCTCGGCAAGAGCATCTTCCTCTGCTGGCACTTCTTCCGATGGCTCAACAGAAGCCTCAGCCTCTGTTTCTGCTTCCTCTGACTCAGGTTCTTCCACAGGAGCCACGAACACAGGAGGCATCACCACTTCTTCCTCTGCGGCTACGGGTGCTTCAGCAGCTGGTGCCTCAGCGGCGGCGGAGTCGTCGGCATCTTCCTCGACTGGGGTGGCCTCGGCTGGTGCTTCGGTTGACTCACCGGCATCGATGGCGGCGAGTTGGTCGTCGGTCACGTCATCGTCAAGGATTTCAGTTTCAAAGTGCATAAAAGGCTGATTGATAGCCTCTGCCATATCTTTATCGGGGGCAAACGACAGTTTTTTATGCCCCGGAATCTCAATTTCTTCGCCCGTGTTCACGTCCACGCTTTTTCGAGGACTCACTTCGGTGAGTTTAAACGTGCCAATACCCTTCACCTTCACGCTCTCGCCATCGATAAGCGACTGTGAAATAGTGGCAAACAGTTCTTTCAGAAACAGTTCGCTCATGCGCTTTGAAGTATTGGCATATTGTGCCACTTGCTCAACAAGTTCGGGAAATGTTACCTTATTGTTCATGTCGTTACAGAATATTCAAGTTCAACGAAATTACTTCAAGCGGTTTTTCAACACGTTACTCACCTTGAAGGCCAACACCACTTTTGGTGGAACGAGCATACGCTTTCCATTACTGGGGTTTACCACCACACGTTCGTTCTTCTTTTTAGCCTCAAAATTTCCGAAACCCGGTATGGCCACGCTGTCGAGCGCACCGCAGCGAGTTTTCACCACTTCTGCGAATGCCTCCATCAGTTTAGCCACATCGCCTTTACTTCGTCCCAGATTTTCTGAAACCTTTTCCAAAAGTTCCTTGTTGTCCATAATAGTAATTTTATCATACAAAATTAATCAAACCTACCGCAAACTGCAAATAATTCCCCAAAAATCTCCTTGCCTCACACGGATCCCACGGATTTCACGGATTTTTTTGTGGGTGAGAAATCTCACGGAGGCTCGCCGCCGGTTTGCTCCAAAGGCTCACACAGATTCAACGGATTCAACAAAAATTATTCGGGGGATTCGGGGGTTAAAACCCTGCCACAAATTAACACAACTTTTCACAAATAGGGAGCACCTGAAACACCTGAAACACCTGAAACACCTGAAACACCGTTTGAGAAATTAGAAATTAGAAATTAGAGGTTAGAGGTTAGAAATTAGATGTTTTGATTTTGGAGCGAAGATATGAGTTTGGTTGGGTTCGTTCAATGCCAAAATGGGGAGATTCAACAAAAATTATTCGTGAGATTTGTGGTTTAATTCTTTGGGGTGAGGGATGATAAATAAAGCTGCGGGAGCATCGGGGGGATGCTTCCGCAGCTGGGTTTTATTTACCGCCTATGGGGCGGTGGGGGAATGGGAATCAGCGTTTGGGGCTGATGAGCACTTTTTGAGTGGAGGTGGTGCCGTCTTTGTAGTAGGTGCGTACGATGTTTACACCCATTGTTGGTTGAGAGAGCACCATACCGTTCACGGTGATGTAGTCAACGTGGTCGATTTCCTTCTCTGCATCGATTTGCTCTGTGCCGCTTGGCTGCATAAGTGTGATTTCGTATTCACGGCTAAATGCATCGTTGCTGTCGAGCGATACCTTCAAGGTGGCAGTTTCGCCGCCATTGGCATTTGCCAAGAGCACTTGACCTTCGTTGCCCAAAAGCAGGTTGCTTGACACTGTCCAGGTCACACCTTCAGGAACACCCACATAGAAGCCCTTCGACACCTGACTGCGTGTGTCGAGAGAATCGAGCACGAGAGCAGCCGAGTAGAACTTCACCACAGCAGTATCGGCGAGCACGCTCATCACTGGATAGCAGTTGCTGCGCTTGGTCCATGTGCTGTCAAGGTCCAAGGTGGTGATTGCCACGGTTGGCAGAGCCATGCTGTCGGCATCGTTGGCGTAAACAGATGTCACGGTCTGACGGTCGTAGTACACGTTGGTGTACACAGTGCTTGCAATGTCCTTGCCACCGTAGATATTACCACAAGATGCTGAATCGGCAGTCGATGCGCAATCCACATTACCGGTATTGTAGGCATTGGTCACTTCAGTGTAATATTTCACTGGCAGACCAATAATGCCGCCCACTTGCTTGTAGCCATACACCAAACCGTGATTAAACACATTGGTGAGGGTGGCTTTACCAGTACCCATCACACCACCTACATTGTAGGCTGTGGAAGCAGATGTGCCTAACGACCAAACTTCGCCGGCATTGCCACTCTCTTTGATGATTGCGCCAGAGGCACTATTGCCGCACACGCCACCAAGATTGTAACGAGCCTCTACGCTACCCACATTGTAGCAGCCAACCACATTACCGGAGTGGTTACCAACCACGCCACCAGCCTGATAGTCGGCTACTACATGGCCGTAGTTCACGTCAGCCACAACATTTGCGTCAGAGCCAGTAGAACCCACGACACCACCAGCGTTGTTCTTGGTGGCAATCACTTCGCCATAGTTAGCGCAATTAGTGATCAAAGTAGGAATCTCTTCGGTGCCACGACCCACGATACCCACGATACCGCCAGCGCCATTTGTCTTGGCGAGCACGGCACCATAGTTGTAGCAGCTGTCGAGCAGGTTGAATGGAGTGCCACCGCAGTTACCTACGATACCGCCGGCACCGTATGTGCCCGACTCCACTTCACCATAGTTCACATTGCGTTTAATGGCATCGGCTTTAGAAACACTGCCGATAATACCACCAGCGGCATAGGTGTTGGCCACGATTTTTGCGCGGTTCACACAGTCGGTCACTCCGCAAGCATCATTTGACTGGAAGCCTGAGATACCGCCTGAATAGTTTTGGCTTGAATATACCGTGCCCTCATTGAGCGAATTGGTAATATTGCCCTTGCTTGAACCCACGATACCGCCATTAGAATACTTACCTTCTATGGCACCTGCATTATAGCAGCTATCGAATGCCACATCGGTATCAGTAGAGCCAGCGATACCACCAGCCTGACCATTAGCAGAGGTAATCATACCATAGTTGCGGCAGTTGATGAAGCGAGCCTTAGGATTAGCGGTGCCTACAAAGCCACCCACGAAGCCCATCTTCAGCGTTGCCACCTGTGCACGGTTCACACAGTTGCGCATGGTGCCTGATGACAGACCTGCGAAACCGCCGATGTACCAGTAACCACCAATCGAACTGTTTGCGCCAAGAGTGAGGTTTTCAATCACGCCATTGTCGCCAACGAGTCCGAACAGACCCTTGTTGCTACCGGTTTTCTGATCTTCATTGTAGTACTTGAAACCGTCGATAGTCTTGCCGTTGCCGTCGAAATGACCTTGGAAACGAGTAGCACCATCGTCAACGAGCATCAGCGATGCTTCGGCGTCGCTACCGAAGTCGAGGTCGTTGACCAAGAGCAGATATTCGCCGTCGAATGAAGCTTCATAGTTCTTAGAGTAGCGTGCCACAGTTTGCCAGTCAGCAACAGATGCAATTCGCCATGGGTTGGCCTTGGTGCCTTCGCCATTAGGGAGCATCTTTGGAGCGGCAAACAGAGGGTATTGCTTCGTGTAGTTGCCACTTGTGAAAGTGAGCGTGTCGCGCTCAACCTCGGTGATAGCAGCAATGTTCAAAGTGGTGCCGCTAAGGGTGAAGTTTTTAGCCTTCTTCAACGCGAAAGTCACACCCTTCTGTACCACCACTTCTGAAGCGTAGCGCACCGAGAATCGAGAATCGGTTTTTCCTTCAGATGCAAACAGAATGTAGTTGCCACGGTTGAATTGTGCGGCAGGTTCGCTTGCAAACGCCTTCAAAACAGGATATTGTCCTTTCACATAATCCCATTGCTCGGCATCAAGTCCCTTGAGTGCTTCGCCCGAAACGAGCGATGCCGTTGGGAGTTTGCTCACGCCATCCACGGCAAGGGCATTGCCAGCGTTTTTGCCAGCAAGTTGTGAATCGTAATAGCAATCTGCGGTCACTGTGTTGCTGGCATTGTAACTGCCGAATACGGTGCCCAGCTTATCGAGGTTTGCAAATGAATAAACCACGCCTGTTGAGAGCAGTTGCTTGTTAGTGGTGCGGTAGTTGTTGTAACCAATCACGCCACCCACGCTGTTACCGCCACTCACGTAGCCCTGGTTGAGTGAGTTGGTGACGATGGCGTTGTTCACACCAATCACACCACCCACATTTTCAAGTTTGGTGCTGTCGGATTCGAAAGAAGTGAGCACAGCAGCACCCACCACGCCATCGTTCTGGCAGCAGTCAACGGTGCCGAAGTTTGCACCCACTACACCACCAACCACCGACTGGCCAGTGAGCACTGTGCCGACATTGTAGCAACCAGTCACGGCAGAGCCTTCAGCATTGTAAGCCACAACGCCAGCCGCGCCAGTCTTCACTGCCTTTACAGAGGCATAGTTGCGGCAATTCTCAATGCGGCCACCATTATAGCTTGCCACACCTGCCACATAACTTCCTGCCTCGATTTGGCAGTCGGCTGCGATATTCAAATTCTTGATTACTGACTTATGACCAGTGTAAATCATCAAACCTGCCATAGCAGATTCCATGTCGTTGACATAGCCACCGTCAGCAGCGAAACTGCGGTTTACTTTCCAATTCTTGATAGCATGGCCGTCGCCGTCGAGGGTGCCGTTGAACGCATAGTCCACTCCGTGCACGCTAAAGCCGAAGAAGTCGGTTTTGCCACCCATATCAATGTCGTTGGCAAGTTTGAAATAAACGCCTGTGTAATCGTAAAGCTGCACATCCACAGCATTTTTGATTTTGAGGATATCGTCCTTGGTCTTAATCAGATAAGGACTTGCGGCAGTACCCTGACCATCAAACTCGTCGGGAACCACCTTTAAAATATAAATACGGAACTCGTTGCCCAAAGTGGCGGTGAGGGTGTCGCTCACTGCTGCGGTAGCAGTCACGGTCACGTTGTTGCCATTGAGTTTCAAGCCATGACCTGTTGAGGTCAACTTGCCTCCGTTGAAGAATTGCCATTTCACATTATTGTCGGTGCACACAGTGAATGCGCTCTTGAGACGTTTCACGGTTTCGCCAGCAGCAAGTGTGAATGGTACTGCATCGAGTTTCGACTTTTCTGTGGCTGCGCATTTTGCCAACTGTGGATAGTGGCCGGCTGCGAGTGCCCACGCCGAAGCGTTGAAACCTTCGGGCGCATCACCTGATGCGAGGGTGGCGGTAGGCAGACTGTGCTCGGTTGAGCCGTTGAAGCAAACCTGACCGTCGAAGTAAGTGTTACTGATAATGGCAGTATCGCCCTCGAACGAGCCAGCAAGTTCGTTGTTTTGTGCTGATGGAGAACAGAATAGCATGCCTGTATTCAAACAGCCGTTAAATTCGGGCGCATCGCTTTCGGTGGTAGTGCCAGCCTTGCCCATTTCGAACTTACCAGCCAAGCCACCTACAACATCGCTCTTATAACTGCGCACGATACCAGAATTGTAGGAATCGTTCACCTTAATGCCTATGCCACGACCCACAATACCACCAGTGGCGCCAGTGTGTGCTTGTGTGAATGAGGCATTCACCTGACCGCCATTCCAGCAGCGGTTGATGGTGCCCAAATAGAAGTAGCCCACAATGCCGCCGATTTCGCCTTCACCGTATGTGTCGGTGATTACGCCGGTGAAGTAGCAGTCATTGATTGATGAAGTGGCGCGTGATGACGAACCGCAAACGCCACCAGCACTACCCTTCTTGGCAGTGACATTGATTGTGGCATCGCTCCATGATAAGTTCACTGTGCCATAGTTTACGCCTACCACACCACCGTCCATGCCTTCGCCTTCCACAGTGCCGGAGTATGCTGTGTTTTCTACCACACCAGTGCCATTGTTTATACCCACAATACCACCATTATAGAATGCGTCGGAGCCTACATAACCGCCAGTGACGGTAATGCCGCTCACCTTGCCGCTGTTTTCACCCACCACGGTGCCGATCCTCGATTTACTGGTGCGTACCGATGAGTTTACAAACTTGATGTTAATTACTTCAGCATTTTCACCTGTAGATCCGAACAAACCTGCGTTGAACTCATCGCGACGGTCTTGGGTGAGGTTGCTGATAGTGTGGTTTTGTCCATCATAGCGGCCATTGAATGCCACTTTGTCCACACCGATAGGCTCGTGATTGAGCACCGATGCCATATCAATGTCGGCTGTCTGCTTGAAGTAAACGCCTGTGAACACATTGCCATTGGCATCTTTGTACGATGCATTATGGTTAACGGCATTGGCAAGCGCTTCAAGGTCTTGAGCGTTGGTCACCAAATAAGGGTCCGTTTCCGTACCAGAGCCGTTCAGCCCAAGCGCAGCAGTAAATGGCGCGAATGTATCTGGCACCTTGATCACACTCTTGACGAGCGATTCCACAATCTGGCTCCGAACTGTGCTACGAGACATAGCCCATGCGCCAAAGGTGATGCTGTCGGCAGCGAATGTGCCGTTGAGTCCCGATGCCTTCAGCTTTACGTCGCTGGCATTGGTATAATTGGTGATACAGTAGTTATAGAATTTAGTTATGCCCGATACGGCAAGCACCTGGTGAGGCATATACACTGCACCTGTGCTATCCACAGTCATCACCACTTCCGAACCGCAGTTGTAGAAGTTGCGCACCGCAATTTGAGTTTTGCTTTCACGAGTGTAGCAAGCTGGATAGGTGCGAACCTTCATGCTGTCGACCGTTTGCGACAAGCTGTGGTCGGTAATCATGGCATTGGCTTTGTAGAAGCGGGATTTGCTACTCACAATCTGCACTCCCTTATACTCTCCTCTGAGCACAAAAATACCCCATGAGCCCACGCTGATGTTTCCATCAGCACTCACATTAAATTCAATCTCGGCATCGGAGTAATAAGCCTTTTTGTCGAGGTCGACGAGGCAGCAGTAAAGCGAGCCATACTTGCTGTCGACATAAGTAACCTGTGGTTTAACCTTAATCACGCCGGTTGAGGCATTATAAACGCCCTTCACAGCACGCTGGCCGCCCATCAAGTTGAAGATTTCCACCGAGTCGGTAGCGAATGGCGTGATTTGCACCATGTAGCGACGCGCTACTGATAGCGGCACACTCGTACCAAAGTCGGTAGTGTAGTAATAGCCTTTAAGGCTCGCCAGCGTGGGGGCACGCTTGGCGGCTTTAGGCACCGATACCTGTAAAGGCGACTTCTCGCTGGTCGCTTGCACGAACCTCGTCGTGCCAATCGACTTGCTCATCACCTCCCGGTCAACCCCTAATAGGGTCACCCCATTGCGGACGATGGTGTTTGCCGTAGAAGTAAACAAGCACACCGTCAAAAGCAACGAGGTCAAGAAAAATGTGACTTTTCTCATAAGGAACCTGTTTTTAGTTAATAGTAATAATCATAAAAATAATCACAAATTTATATGAATTTCACGCAGTTTCTAATATTTTACAGAAATTTTTTAACTTTATTTAATAGACTATCAATTCACCTTTCAAGATAAAACAAATGAAAAAAACGATGATACAAATATTTGTGGTGGGTTGGGGTGCTTTTTTTGGGGAGAAATGGTGGGGAAATAGGCAAAAAGTGCGTAACTTTACAATTTGATGAATAAACCCCGAAAAAATACACTCAATAACTGACTACACTATTATGGCGAAGAAAGATACCACTTCTATTGGATTTGAAGATAAGATTTGGAAAGCTGCCGATGTGCTCCGTGGCAACCTCAATGCCTCTGAATACGAGGGCGTGGTTTTGGGACTTATTTTCCTTAAATATATTTCTGATAAATTTGAAGAGAAATTCAGCGAACTCTCTGCCGACGAATATGCCGACGAGGAGGACAAGGACGAATACACCGCCGACAATGTGTTTTTCGTGCCTAAAAATGCGCGATGGAGCGTGATTTCGGCTGCTGCCCACACGCCACAGGTGGGCACCGCTATCGACGATGCCATGCTTGCCATTGAGCAGGAAAACCCTCGCCTGAAGGGCATTCTGCCCAAGAATTTTGCGCGTCCCGAACTCGACAAGCGCCGCCTTGGCGATGTGGTGGACCTGTTTTCCAACATTCAGATGCACTCGTCGGCCGACGAGAAAGACCTGCTGGGCCGCACCTATGAATATTGCCTTCAGAAGTTTGCCTCGATGGAGGGCAAGAACGCCGGCGAATTCTACACCCCAAGCTGCATTGTGCGCACCATCGTGGAGATTCTCCAGCCCTACGAGGGGCGTGTTTACGACCCTTGCTGCGGGTCGGGTGGTATGTTTGTGCAGAGTGCCAAATTCATCAGCAGCCATCAGAGGGATTTGAGTCGCATCAGCATCTATGGCCAGGAGGCTAACCCATCCACTTGGAAGATGGCGCACATGAACATCGCTATCCGTGGACTTGAAGCCAACTTGGGCAAATCGTATGCCGACACTTTCTTCGACGACCAGCACCCATCGCTCAAAGCCGACTTCATCATGGCAAACCCGCCGTTCAACCTCTCGGATTGGGGGCAGCCTGCGCTCACAGGTGATGTGCGATGGCAGTATGGTGTGCCGCCCAGTGGCAACGCCAACTTTGCTTGGATGCAGCACATGATTCACCACCTTTCGCCTAAAGGAAAAATCGGGTTGGTGCTTGCCAACGGCGCTTTGAGTAGCCAATCAGGCACCGAAGGCGATATTCGCAAAGCCATCATTGAAGCCGACTTGGTGGAAGGCATCATTGCGCTGCCCAACCAGCTATTCTACAGCACCGGCATACCGGTGTCGCTGTGGTTTCTCTCGCGCGAGAAGAAGCAGCCGGGCAAAACGCTCTTTATCGATGCCCGCTCCATGGGCGAAATGGTGAGCCGAAAAGTGCGCGAACTCCGCCCGGTGGAAGACATCGCCAAGATAGCCGACACATTCCATGCGTTCCAAAACGGCACACTTGCCGATGAGAAGGGCTTCTGCGCAGTGGTCACCACCGAAGATATTGCCAAACAAGACTATATCCTCACTCCCGGCCGCTTTGTGGGAATTGCCGACCAGGAAGACGACGGCGAGCCATTTGAAGAAAAAATGAACCGCCTCACCACCGAACTTTCCGACCTTTTCAAAAAAGGCCACGACCTGGAAGATGAAATTGTAAAACAACTCGCCACCATCGGCTACAAAATCTAAAAAGGCGTATGGAGTGGAAACTATCAGAATTAAGTGTTGATGGAAAGGGGCACTATGGAATCGGTGCTCCAGCTATTCCATACGACAAGAACAAGCCTACATATTTAAGAATAACAGATATTAATGACGATGGAACCATCAATTTCCTTGATTTAAAATCAGTTGATGATGAAGATTCCAATAAATATCTGTTAAAAGAAAATGACATTGTTTTTGCGAGAACTGGCAATAGCACAGGCAGAAGTTATTTTTACCAAAAAGAGCATGGAGATTTTGTTTATGCGGGATTCCTAATAAAATTCAGCATTGACCCACAAAAGGTTAATCCAAAAATATTAAAATATTATACTCATTCTCAAGAGTATTATAACTGGGTTAAATCCTTTGATACTGGTGGCACTCGTGGTAATATAAATGCAAAAACATTTGGGGATATGCCTATTAGTTTGCCTAAAAGGTGTGTTCAAGATAAAATTGTTGGTATTTTGTCTGCTTTGGATGCGAAGATTGAGAACAATAATAAGATAAATGCTAATTTGGAGGCTCAAGCGGAAGCGTTGTTCAAATCATGGTTTGTAGATTTCACCCCATTTAAAGACCAACCCTTCGTTGATTCCGAATTAGGCCCCATCCCCCAAGGCTGGAAAGTCGGAAAATATGAAGATATTATTTTGGATACACTTGCTGGTGATTGGGGTAAAGAGAAAATCACAGGAAACTATACTCATGAAGTGGCATGTGTTAGAGGTTGTGATTTCCAAGACATGAATAATGGATATAGAGGAAATACCCCACAACGCTACATTTTAGAAAAAAACTATTCAGCAAAACGCCTACTCCCTCAAGATTTAATCATTGAGATTTCTGGTGGAACATTAACAGTTTCAACAGGCAGAGCTTGTTTAGTTTCTAAAGAGATGCTTGAGAAATATGACAACAATTTAGTGTGCACTAATTTTTGTAAAGTTATTAGACCCATTGATGGCTATAGTGCTTACTGTTATTATTCGTGGTTGCACAAATACAATAACAGGGTTATGTTTGGGTACGAAAATGGAAGTTCGGGACTGAAAAACTTCCGATTCAAAGATTTCCTAACAAAAGAACCATTATTAATTCCTCCAAAAGCAGATTTGATTAAATTCCAACATATAATTAAATTGCTTCAGCAAAAAAAACAAACTAATGGCACAGAGTCTACAAAGCTTGCGGCTTTGCGCGACACATTGCTTCCCAAGCTGATGTCTGGTGAAATTAAATTATAATTGATTATGGCTGGCGACAAATTCATAGAAAGCAGTTACGAAAAAGCGTTGATAGCACTTTTTCAGGAGTTGGGCTACACTTATGAGTGCGGCTACGATGTGGAGCGCGACTACCGCGAGCCCTTCTATAGAGAGGTGCTTGAGGCATCGCTGAAGCGGCTCAACAAGGGAGTGAGTGCAGATATTTTAGCCGAGGGGCTAAAAATGGTGACCAACCTCAACGAAGGCACCCTCATTCAAGACAACCGACGCTTCACCGACATGCTTCAGAATGGATTTGCCGTGCCATATTTGGAAAACGGCGAAAGCCGCACCGCCACCTTGCGCCTCGTGGATTTCGAGCAGCCGCTTGCCAACGACTTCCGCATCGTGAACCAATGGAGCGTGGAAGAATTGGGCAAAATCCGCTGCGACATGGTGGTGATGATCAACGGTCTGCCACTGGTGGTGGTGGAACTGAAAACCGCCTCCGACGAGAATGTGACCATTGAAGACGCGTATTTGCAGATACGCAACTATATGAAGAAGTGCCCATCGCTATTTGGCTACAACGCCTTCTGCGTGATATCCGACCTTGCCCAAAGCAAGGCTGGCACCATCACCTCGAAATTTGAGCGATTCATGGAATGGAAGTCGGAGGACGGCAACTACGAAACCAAGTTGATAGCCGACTACGCCACCTTCTTCAAGGGCATGTTCATGCGAGAGCGCCTTATCGACATTTTGAAAAACTACATTTGCTTCGACCTCAACGACGGTGCCCAATCAAAAATCCTCACCGCCTATCACCAATACTTCGCCGTGGAGAAAGCCGTGGCACGCGCCCACCAAGCCGTGGAGGGCGACGGCAAAATAGGCGTGTTCTGGCACACGCAGGGTTCGGGCAAGAGTTTTTCGATGATATTCTTCGCCCACCAGCTTATTCAGGAGTTTGCCGAATGCACGCTTGTGGTGGTGACCGACCGCAAAGACCTCGACAACCAGCTCTACGGTCAATTCTGCCGCTGCCAAGACTTCCTGCGCCAAGTGCCAGTCAACGCCGAGAGCCGCGAGCATCTGCAACAGCTGCTGCGCGACCGCAAGGCTGGCGGCATCATATTCACCACCATTCAAAAGTTTGAAGAGGGCGATGGCGCACTCTCCAACCGCAAAAACATCATCGTGATGACCGACGAGGCGCACCGCTCGCAATATGGCGATGAGCACTGGGACGTCAAGAGCGAGAAGATGAAGAAAGGCTTTTCGCTGAAAATGCGTGAAGCACTGCCCCACGCCTCGTTTATCGGCTTCACCGGCACCCCCATCAGCGACCGCGACCGCGACACACAAGAGGTGTTTGGCGACTATATCGACATCTACGACATGAGCCAGGCGGTGGACGACGGCGCCACCCGGCCGGTGTATTACGAAAACCGTGTGGTGAACCTCTCGCTCGACGAGGAAACCCTCGCCAAACTCGATGCCGAATTTGACACATTAGAGGCAGAAGGCGCCACCGAGGCGCAACTGCGCAAAGCCAAGCAAGAGTTGAGCCGACTGGAAGTGCTGCTCGGCGACGACGACACCATCGACTCGCTGGCGCGCGACATCATCAAGCACTACGAGGAAAACCGTGCGCAAGAGCTCACCGGCAAGGCGATGATTGTGGCATACTCACGCCCGATAGCCATCAAGCTCTACAAAAAAATGCTGCAACTGCGCCCCGAGTGGACCGAGAAGGTGAAGGTGGTGATGAGCAGCAGCAACAAAGACCCAGAAGAATGGGCCGACATCATAGGCAACGAAAAATACAAGGAAGAGCTGGCACGCAAATTCAAGGACGACAAGAGCGAAATGAAGATAGCCATCGTGCGCGACATGTGGCTCACGGGCTTCGACGTGCCATCGCTTGCCACCATGTATGTTTACAAACCGATGCGCGGCCACAACCTGATGCAAGCCATAGCGCGCGTGAACCGCGTGTTTCCCGAAAAAGAAGGCGGCTTGATTGTGGACTACATAGGCATAGCGCAAGCACTGCGGTCGGCAATGAACGCCTACACCAATCGCGACCGTAACCGCTTCGGCGACCCCAATATCGCACGCACGGCAATGGTGACTTGGCAAGAGGAGGTGGAGATATGCCGCGACAAGCTACACAATTTCTATTACGGCGACTTCTTCAGCGGAAGCGATGCCGTGAAAGCCGACATCATAAAAATGGCGGTCAACTTCCTTGCCGACCCGAAGAAAAGAGATACCGACCGTCCCGAATTTGTGGAGCACAGCCGCCGATTGCACAATGCCACCACGCTGTGCCGCTCACTGCTCACCAATGATCAGAAACTGGAAGTGGCGCTGTTCGATACGGTGCGTGTGCTCTTGTCAAAACTCGACGGCGGCAGGGCAAAAGTGACGAAAGCGGAAATCAACGACCGCATTGGCGCGCTGCTGCGTCAGAGCGTGAAGAGCGAAGGCATTATCAATCTGTTTGCCGACCACGAAACCAACTTTTCGCTTTTCGACGAGGCTTTTATGGCTGAAATTCGCAACATGAAGGAGAAAAACCTGGCGGTGGAACTGCTCACCAAACTGCTGAAAGAGAAATTGCGCTCACACAGCGTGAATGTGGTGCAAAGCGAGAAATTCAGCGACATGCTGAGCATGGCATTGAGCAATTACCTGAAAGGGCTGCTCACCAACCAAGAGGTGATTGAGGAGCTGCTGAAGATGGCTCAACAAATCAAAGCCGAGGAGCAGGAAGGCAATGAGCTTGGGCTGAATGACGAGGAAAAGGCGTTCTACGATGCGCTGAGCAAGCCTGAGGGCGTGAAAAACGCGTTCAGCGACGAGGAATTTTTGGCGATGACGAAGGAACTGACGGAGGTGCTGCACCGCAATCGCACCATCGACTGGAACCACAAGGAATCGGCAAGAGCGAAGATGCGCGTGATGATTAAACGACTGCTGAAAAAATACAAATATCCACCAAAGGGCGCAGAAGAAGCACTCGAAACGGTGATGCGCCAGTGCGACCACTGGGCTGACGACGACACAAATTTCAGCCAGCCAAAGCCGGTGATGTATGACGACGGCAACGAGGGCTTATTCAGCATCGCGCCCCAAAGCAAACTGGCAGCCGACCACCTCACCCCCTACCAAAGCAAAGAATAAATAATATCGAAATCTTGATTCTTCGAAATTTCGAAAATTCGAGATTTCGAGATTTCGAGATTTCGAATTTCGAAAAAAAATTACTAATCCCCAACCAAAACCCCAAAAAAATGATTCAAATCCACTCTGTGAATGGCTATATGCGGCTCCTCACTTGGCGCCTTGGCAACATTCTGCAACTTGCCACCCAAAGTTTCTGCAGGCGGTTCGTCGACTACAAGGTGGATCCCTGCGGCCGACTTCGCGACCAAATGGAAATGGCAGCCCGCACCGTGCCAGCCAACATTGCTGAAGGCTCATCGCGGCATCAAACAAGCTACGAGACGGAGTTACGATTGCTTGATGTGGCACGCGCCAGTGTCAGCGAACTGGAAGGCGATTTCCTCAACTGGCTGATGCGTCATGGGGCTTCAATGTGGCATACCGATGACCAGCACTATACGCAGGTGCGTAACCACCAATTTAACGATGCGCCCACCCTTACTCAAAATTATCTGGCAGAAATCAGCGAATATCTCCTTGCCGAATATGCCCGGTTCGCCACATTGCTGCGCACAGACGATTCCATTCACTCGGCATGTGTGATTGTGGTTTTGTGCGAACGCGTGAAGCAACTGCTCACGGCTCAAATCAACAAACGCCTTGGGGATTTCAAAAACGAAGGTGGATTTACCGAAAAAATGACACAAGCGCGCCTCTCTACTGTGAAGGAAAAGGCAGAAAAAGATAATGCTCCCCAATGTCCAAAATGCGGAGCTCCCATGCGTCTGCGCACCATAAAGAAAGGTGTGCGCCAAGGCGAAACTTTCTGGGGCTGCACCGACTACCCCAAATGCGACGGCACAAAAAAGAAATAAGCCGAGCAACGCACGGGGATTGAACAGAGGGGGGATTTTCAATTTTTTGATTTTTTTATTAACTTTGCAGTTTGATAATGCACATGCGCACATACGCACGCATTACGATTTGAAATCATTAGCAATCTCAACATCTATAAGATATGGCTGAAAACAACATTCAACTCAACGAACAAGAAGAGAAAAAGAGCCTGAACTTTGTTCAGCAAATTGTTGCCGACGACTTGGCAGCTGGCAAGAATGGTGGACGACTTAGCACTCGTTTCCCACCCGAACCAAATGGATACCTGCACATTGGCCACGCTAAGGCCTTCTGCATGGACTTCGGGGTGGCTGAAATGTTTGGCGGCACCTGCAACTTGCGTTTCGACGACACCAACCCTGCTAAAGAAGACACTGAATATGAGCAAGCCATTATGCGCGACATTAAGTGGCTGGGTTACGACTGGGGCGACCGTCTGTACTACGCAAGCGACTATTTCCAGCAACTCTACGATTTCGCTATCCGCTTGATTAAGGAGGGCAAGGCATACGTCGACGACCAAACCAGCGAGCAAATTGCGGCTCAAAAGGGCACTCCTACCACTCCTGGCCAGGAAAGTCCGTTCCGCAACCGCTCTGTGGAGGAAAACCTCGACCTCTTCACTCGCATGAATGCTGGCGAATTTCCAGAAGGCAGCCATGTGCTTCGCGCAAAAATAGATATGGCGAGCGACAACATGCACTTCCGCGACCCTATCATCTATCGCATTATCCTGACCCCACACTGGCGCACCGGCGACAAGTGGAAGGTGTATCCTATGTACGATTTCGCACACGGTCAGAGCGACTACTTCGAGGGCGTGACACACTCTATCTGCACCCTCGAATTTGTGCCTCACCGTCCGCTTTACGAGAAATTCGTGAAGGAGTTGGCTGGCGACAAGGTGGACGAATACTGCCCACGACAAATTGAGTTTAACCGCCTCAACCTCACCTACACCGTGATGAGTAAGCGTAAATTGCTCCAGTTGGTGAAGGAAGGTTTGGTAAACGGTTGGGACGACCCTCGTATGCCTACACTCTGCGGCCTGCGCCGTCGTGGCTTCACCCCTGAATCAATCAAAAACTTCATCAACAATATTGGCTACACCAAGTTTGAAGCGCTCAACGACATCAGCCTTCTCGAACACTCAATTCGTGAAGACCTCAACAAGAAGGCTAACCGTGTGTGCGCCGTGCTCAACCCTGTGAAGGTGGTGATCACCAACTATCCTGAAGACAAGGTGGAGATGATGGAGATGGACAACAACCCAGAGCAAGAAAACGCTGGCACTCACCAGATGCCTTTCTGCCGCGAAATCTTCATCGAGCGCGACGACTTTATGGAAGACGCTCCTAAGAAGTTCTTCCGCATGACTCCTGGCAAGGAGGTGCGCTTGAAAGGTGCCTACATCATCATGTGCACTGGCTGCACCAAAGACGCCGACGGCAATATCACCGAAATTCAATGCACCTACGACCCCGACACCCTCAGCGGTATGGAAGGTGCTAACCGCAAGGTGAAGGGAACGCTCCACTGGGTATCTGCACGCCACTGCAAAGATGCAGAAGTGCGCGTTTACGACCGCCTGTTCGCCGTTGAGAACCCAAGTGCCGACACCGAGCACAATTTCCGCGACTTGCTCAACCCTGAATCGCTCAAGGTGATTGAAAACGCTAAGATTGAACCGTTCTTGGCAGAAAACGCTAAGGAGGGCGACAAGTTCCAATTCCAACGCATCGGTTACTTCTGCGTCGACCAAGACAGCACCGCTGAAAAACTCGTGTTCAACCGCACCATTGGCTTGAAAGACAGCTGGTCGAAGCAAAACAAAAAATAAGCCGCTCCCCAAAAATCCACAGCCTTGGCACGCCACACCGCGCCAAGGCTGTAATTTTTATATTCCCTTCCAAAGAAAGCCGTTTAGAGGGCTTTATTTCGAATCACATGTGAAATTATATTCTTCTGTTGGTTCAGCTGCACCCACAATGGTGCTATCGGTTTGCCCTCCACACAAAGGCAGAATGATAGTGATGGTTAACGCTTTCTCTATTTTGCTGATTGTCTCCAAAGAAAGGTTCTCTCCACCTTTCAGCAATTTTGACACATACTGCTGACTGCATCCCAGTTGCTTTGCCAATGCGGTTTGCGACATTTTAAGTTCGTCCATTTTATTGAGCATCGCCAATGCTATTTCCTGACTGTGCCGAATCCAGTCACGATTTTCTCTTCGCCACTCAGCTTTCTCCTTCCAATTTGAAGGAGTGGCAGGCTGATGATTCTCCAAATATTCCAAAAGTTTATTTTCCATGTCACACACATTTATTCATTAACAAATTCCATAAATCCCGCATCATCTACCGCGCCAAGGCTGTAATTTTTTATTCCACCTATCTCAAATTTGATCTTGACAAAAACAACGCTATAGCGTTGTTTTATACACATTTCCTGTATGCCTTGCCTTATGGGTGAGTTTGGAGGTATTCCACTACGGCGTTTTCGAGTTCTTGACCGCGGAGACCACGGTGAAGGATTGTGCCGTCGGGGGCGAAAACGATGATTTCGGGAATGCCGGTGATGGAATAGGCATCGCTGCCTGCCTTCTGCGTGTTGAGCATTTGTGGATATGGAATCTTTAGTTCGGCAATGGCTTTCTCTGTGTCTTCGGGGTTGTCCCAAGTGGCAATGCCGAGCACCAGCACCTTGTCGCCATACTTCTCGTGTATGTTGATTAAATTCGGAATCTCTTTTCTACATGGCCCGCACCAACTTGCCCAGAAGTCAGCCACCACCAGTTTTCCCTTGCCCACATAGTCGCTCAAACGCTGGGTTTTGCCGTTGTAAGTGGCGGCGAAATCCACAAATTTCGCGCCAGCAAGCGTGCTACACGTTTTGTCAATCGCCACCTTAATTTCTTTGCCGTAAGCCGAGTTTTTCAACTTTGGGCTCATCTGCTCAAACAGTTTCTGCATATCGGTTGGGGCCGACATACTGCGCACAGCCTCATTGCCCAACACCAAGAGCGCACGCAAATCAGCGGCATTGTCAGCGATGTAGGAAGCAAGCGCCGAAGCCGTCTGATCGTTCAAAAACGACGAAACCATGCCACGCACATCGTCGTTGATGGGTGTGCCCACCGCACACTGCGTATCGTTGTCCACACTAATGGTGCCAGCCTCCAATGCCGCCAGCACATTTGCCACAAACTCCGAGTGATTGATGTAGGCAGTGACCTTTGCCACAGCGCCATCTTCGGCAGTGCCCTCAAACTTATAGATGCCGTCGGCCGCATCGGTCAAAGTCTGCACATGCTTGCCATTCACAGCCATCACCACCGAATCGACGGTGCCGCCAGATGTCAGCACGGTTTGCAAATCCCACGAGAGCGTATAGCCGCCAGCCTCGCCCTTGTTAGGCTTCTCATTACAAGCCACCAACGCACAGGCAGCAGCCACAAGTATCAAAAATCCAAACTTCTTCATATCTAAAATATTTTTCCCCAAAATTACAATATAATCCATTAACCTCAAAATCGCCCAACAAAATAAGCCACAAACCACAACAACTCGAAAACAAAAAAATTACTTCTTTAACAAAAAAAATATACTGGTGTGAACAAAAAAGGCACACCTAAGCAATATCTTTGTAGTCAAAACGTTATCTATATATTAATGTGATATACGAATATGCCACTAAACCAAACCAATAAACTCGTGTGGATTGTAGAGACTATCTATCGTGCACATAAGATTACCTTTGAGGAACTGAACCGCCGCTGGATGGACAATGTGGAATTGAGCGGAGGTGAGGAGATGCTGAAGCGCACCTTCCACAAGTGGAAGTGGAATATCTTCGACACCTTTGGACTGTCGATAGACTGCGAAAAGGCCGCGCCATACAGGTATTACATCGACAATGTGGATGATATGAAGAGCGGAAGTGTTGAGAATTGGTTGCTAAGCACGCTATCAGTAAGCAACTCGCTCCTTGAGTGCAAATCCATTAAGGATAGGATAATCCTTGAAGATGTGCCAAGTGGCAGAGAGTATCTGGAGCCCATCATCGACGCGATGAAGAAAAATCGCTTCATTCACATCAACTACTTTAACTACTGGAAAGGTGAGTCTCGCAACCACTATTTGATGCCATTGTGCGTAAAACTTTTCCGCCAGCGTTGGTATATGGTGGGACGTAATTGGCCAGCAGGCAGGGACTTCGTTTTCTGTCTCGACCGTATCCAAGACATCCGCCTATCAAGCCACACCTTTGAATATCCCGAAGAGTTCGACCCACAAGAATACTTTAATGGTTGCATTGGTGTTATCCCCGGCGACGGTTGCGATATAGAAAAAATCAAAATCAAGGTTAGCGCCAATCAGGCTAACTACCTACGCGATCTCCCTCTGCATCACTCGCAACAAGAGACTGAGCAGACAGCAGAATACAGCATCTTTGAATTGCATGTCAGACCGACATACGACTTCCAACAGGAACTGCTTTGGAATGGTGAAGACCTTGAAGTGCTCGAACCGCTATGGCTCCGCAAGGAGATAGCCTTAGTGATAAACAGAATGTGTAACAAGTATAAGGAGTAAGGACGAATATGACCGAGAATAACATTGTTGCAAATAATGGTCCATCTATCATTCTATATACGACTGATGATGGTAACACCCAACTTAAAGTAAAGTTGGAGAAAGAAACATCACACCCTGGCCGACGCAGAAGCCTGCGCAGCCATAGCAATGAAAATACTATAATTGTTAAAAAACAAAACTATGATAAAGGTCTCAGAACAGGAAATAAAAGATTTCTTAGACAATGAATTTCCAGGACAGCCGTATCTTATAGGGTGCGGATATTGGTACGTACAAGCTGGTAAATGCCTTGGTCAAAATCTGCATTATGAATATCAAGCAGATATGGTTCATCTACACATTGAGGGACCTAATTGGCGAGGTATACGTGATTATCTTTGGTCTCATGTTATGGATTCCCGTGTTTCGCATAGTCATTGGGGGCGATATGGTTGTAATTGGACGTTGGATGTAATTCCTCAAACGTGGGACGAACTTAAAAATTCATTCAAAACTATAGCTTACATCATGGATCCCCACATTAGTAAATTTGAAAGATCTGTGATGATGGCTGCTGAAGTTAAAGAGTCAGGCTCTGTGATGGCGGATTTTATTAAGATAACAGATTGTCTTAAAAAAAACGTTAAGATACCCGAATACCAAAGACCATATAGATGGAGTACAAAGAATGTTGAGCAACTCTTAAGAGATATATTATATAGTCAGAGCAGTGGAAAACTGAGATATCTCATTGGGACTGTGATCCTACATGATGATAATGAATCTTATAACATTGTTGATGGTCAACAAAGAATAACTACCCTAGTTTTATTATTAAAGCAATTAGGGTATGAAGGCATTCTTCCCGATTTGAAATATAATCATAGCATCTCATTCGAAAACATACGAGCTAATTATCAGTTCATAAACGAGTGGTTAAACTTAAACATCTCGAATCGAAGATGTTTCTTAGATTACATTCAAAACTCGTGTCTGTTCGTTGAGATTGACGTAAAGAAGCTCAATGAGGCTTTTCAGATGTTTGAGTCTCAAAATGGAAGAGGAAAAGAACTGGAGGCATATAATCTGCTCAAAGCTTATCATATTCGTGCAATGCAATCTTCATCAAAAGAAGAAAAAGTCCAATGTGATAAACAATGGGAAGATGCTACTATGTACCTTTACAAAAATAATCGTAGGGATATTCTCTTTCAACTCTTCAAAGAACAGTTGTTCAGAACGCGATTGTGGGCAAGAGGCCAAGAAGCATATCTGTTTGGAAAGAAACATGTTGAAGAATTTAAGGGTGTCACCTTAGATAAGGACAGTTCTCTGGAATTTGCTTTTCAGAACATTCTCGTTCAGCAAGAGGTTGCAAACCAACTTATGCGAAACATGAATCAGAGCTTGTTCAAAATCAAAGGAAGATTTACACATGGAGACAGCGAAAATATAAACCCATTCGTAAATATCACTCAACTAATTCTCAACGGAAAATCCTTCTTTGAGTATGTTGAAACTTATGTTGAGATTTACAAACGATTATTCATCCAATTAGAATCTTCACAACTATCTGAATTTAAGAGCTTTTATAAAGCTCGTTGCCTTTATAAAGGCCATGATTGGAGAAAGGGTGACGGATATATACGAGAAGTCTATAAGTCTTCTATTATGATGGTGTTCGATAGATTTGGAGAATCAGGTGTTAACAACATCTATCGTGATCTCTATATCTGTCTGTACAAGCATCGACTTGAAAAGAAACAAGTGCGATACGAAACTATGGCGAAGGCGTCCAATTCTGGTTGGATATTTCAAGTCATACAAAATGCGAAAACCCTGTCAGACCTACAATCCATAAAGCAAACGGCGAAATGGGAAAAAAGTCAAACTGCAATTAATTATTCTGTAGAAGAAATAATATCTGTATTTAAAGATTGAGCAAGTATGAGCAATTTAAATAAAACCTTATCTCAAATCTGGCTTGATGATTACGTTGTTCCTCTGTATCAACGCAATTATGCTTGGCAAGAAAGCCAGATTCAACAGTTACTTCAAGACATCTATGATAATAGTAAGTCGCCTGAGTCGAACTACTTTATCGGTAGCCTCGTAGTATTGAAACGTCCTGATGGTATATATGAAGTGATTGACGGTCAACAACGTCTTACAACCCTGCATATCATATGTAAAACTCTCAACTTGTTGCATATACCTCATCTTACATATGACTCAAGACCTGAGGTAGAAGAGTTCTTCAAAGGCCTTTTTGCTTCTTCAACAAGCAAAGAGTATGCAGAAGAGTGCAAAAAAAGAGACAGCAGGAAGATTTTTCGTCTTGTTGAGGCAATCGATATCGTGGAGTCAACAGATATTCATACACACCCTGGATTTGCAGATGACAAGACAATATCTTTATCATCGATGGCCGAGGATGAAAAGCTGCACTTTAAGGAGTACTTAAATAATAATGTTATTGTTGTAAGGACAGTTCTCCCTAGCGATACTGACGTTGCCGCATATTTTGAGATTATGAACAACAGAGGAGAACAGTTACAAGAGCATGAAATCGTAAAGGCTTTGATGATGAAAGCACTTGACGCTCATCAACGTATGATATTCTCATCTGTTTGGGACGCGTGTTCTCAGATGAGTATCCCTGTTCAAAAAACACTTAGAGAATATCGTCTTGATAATCATTCACCTCTTTTTGGACTGACTTATGATAGTCTTCACACAGATTATCTCGACAAGTATCAAAGCAACACAACGGATTGTAAACCATTAAGTATAGATAATATATTGCTATCACTTAATAACAATCAAGAAGCAATCAATAATGTAGAAGAAGCGGAGAACAAATATGAGCCTATCGTTGATTTCCCAAATTTTCTGATGCATTTGTTCAAAAAATATGACCGAAACGTTCAACTTAATGCAAACTATCTTTTGGAAAGTTATGATAATATAAAATCTATTATTCGTCCAATGGATTTTATCAAAGATATGTTGAAAATTCGTTGTTTGTTTGATAGATACATTATCAAGAGTCAAGGCGAAGGTGAAGAAGATGAAAACATAAAGTGGAAAATGCTCAAACCTTATATGTTCAAATCAAAGAAAGATAATAGTTTAAGATTCAAGAACACTTTTTCTGATGGCTATCAAGAAGCTGAGGAAAATGAACAGGAAAATGACATACAAAAAAGGATTATCATGCAGCAATCAATGCTTCAAGTTACCTTCCGCACAAAAAAATATAAAAACTGGTTATTTGATCTTCTGATGTGGCTGTATGATAATAAAGTTGATGATGTTGACCCTTGTCGTCTTTCTGAGCATCTTGATAAGTGGATCCTGAATTATTATGAAAATCTTGAAGAAAAAACAAGTCTTTCTGAGGGAACAAGCTGGACATTTGAAGCACTGGGCACAGATACTCCTCACTTTATCTTTAATTTTATTGACTACCTGTACTGGGTTGCCAAAAGAAATGGTAAAGCCAATGTTCGATATATCGATGAAGTCGATGACTTCTATTTCAGATATTATAATTCTGTAGAACATCACCTGCCTCAATCCTATGAGGATACTGGGAATGTTAATATTGATAATATTGGCAATTTGTGCTTGATAAGCAGAAGAAAGAACTCCAGTCTTAATGATAAAGCTCCACTAGAGAAGGCAAAAATAGAAGCTGGCCTTCAACCAAAGAGAAAGATTATGTATCGTATAACTCATGATTCAAATGGACTTTGGGGAAAGAAGCAAATTATGGACCATTATCGAGACATAAAGTCATTATTGGAATCTCGTAAATCAATATTATCATAAAAAATGCTGTATATTTCCAACACCGGCCACTACAAGGAGGTGCTTTCACGGGTTCAATCCGTGAAGCGCTCTCTTTGGATTGGCACAGCTGACATCAAAGACCTCTATGTGGAGGTGGGCAAGGAGAAGAAACCATTCCTTTCTCTCATAGCCCAACTCATACACAAGGGAGTGGAGGTTAGGCTCATTCATGCGAAAGAACCTGGTCCTGCTTTTCGGGAGGATTTTGACAAGTACCCTGTACTCTATGACAGCCTGGAGCGAATGCTTTGTCCGCGCGTTCATTTCAAAATGCTTATCTTCGACTGCAAAGAGGTGTATATTGGCAGCGCAAACCTTACTGGTGCCGGTATTGGCATGAAAAGCGAAGACAAACGTAACTTCGAGGCTGGCATACTGACTGATGCCCCTTCAATCGTTGAGCAAGCAATGAACCAGTTTGACGCCGTATGGATGGGTAAATTCTGCAAGAGATGCAAACGCAGAGCCTTCTGTATAGACCCAATCATAGCAATATAACAACAAAAAAAGTTTTTCTCAGGAGGTGCGCCCACAGTTGGCACACCCTATGCTGACCTTTGCTTCATCAAACATTTAAACTTATTATATGATGGAACAGAAAACAAACGACGATTTCATGCGTAATATTCTCATAGAGGAAGCATGGAAAAAGCTGTCCAGTAATTTTTCGTGGAGCGAAACTCTACTCGAAAAATATCAGAACTGCGTTGATTGGAATAGTATTTCCTCAAACTACAACATCCAGTGGACAATTCCTATGATTACCAAGTTTTCCAAACGAATCAATTGGAGTACTTTCTCGGAATGTAACAATGACACAGTCTTACTACCAGAAGTAATCGAGGCTTTCAAGCACAAATGGGATTGGCATGAATTATCGGGCAACCCAAACGTTCCTTTCACCGATGAACTTCTGGAAAAATATGCAGATGTGTGGGATTGGAACGAAATTATTCGTATTTGGGGGAATTCTATCTATGAAGACAAGGGTATTGACTTCTATGATAAGTTCCAGGAGTACATCCCAGCTAGCAAACTCCAAAACTCAGCTCTATGGAACGAAATGGTTGAGCAGCAGATGAATTCTCTCATTCGTGATATTATTTCATAAATCTTAATTCAACAAATTATGGCACTTTGGAAAATTTCAGTTAAGAACAGCGGCAATGCTGCTTGTAAGAACAAAAGACAACGCCTTGAAAAAGGTATGTTTGTCGAAACGAGTACCACAACAACCACACCGCCTATCGGTGTGACTCGTGAACAACCCATGCTTGCTCAATTATTCATGAGCAAATATGGCATCGAGATTGACCCTCACCACATGAACCTGTCACATTTCAATTGTGAGAGGATAGGTTGATACCATTCGCTTGGTAAAATGGATGTTTGGACAGAATTGGGAAACCAACTGACCAAACATCCATTTTCTTTATCGCCTCAGCCAACAAGAAGCATTGCAAAAATCATGAGGGGAAAGTGAACTTTTGGTTATTTTATTCGTAACTTTGTTTTTGGTTAAACGAATATGGAATTATGACGAAAAGATTATACTTTTTGCTTGCGCTGCTTCTGTGCATCTGCACGATGGGCGCAGCCAAGACTACGGTGGTGAAGAATGCTTCGTCTATGACGCGTACCGGCACTTACCGCATTACTAAGGAACTGAAAGCCAACAATATCAAAATAGGCGATGGCTCTACCATCATTTTCGCTGGCGGACGCATCACGGGTGCCACTATCAAGGCTCGCAACCTGAAAGTGGTGGTTCCCGACGGCAAAACGTATTTCAACGGCTGTCGGCTGTCGGGTAATATCGTCAACTCCAAACTGAAAGCCACCAACTTCGGTTGCAAGGCTGACATGCGCACGCTGAGCAAAAGCAACTGGTCCTACAAAGGTTTGCCTCGGCAAACGCTCAAATACCGCACCGGCACCGACAACTTCAAGGCGATGGCGTGCATTGCCACTTTCCTTAGCGGTAGCACTAATGTGGATTTTGAATGGAACGGCAATTTCTTCACCGCCCATCAGCCATCGGCGGCAATCTATGCCCCACCCTTTATCAGAATTGAGAGTTGTAAAAATTTGGCGATGCACGGTGGCACGCTCATTAGTGGCATTCGTTTTATCGACTGCTCCAACATCGAGGTGAGCGATATGCGCTTTGTGGGCTATCACGAATGTCACGACTTTCCTGCTATCCACATTTCGGGAAGCCCTGCGAAGGCTATCAAGGTGAACGGCGTGGCATATTCCATGGCTCGTGGCGGAAAATACGAATGGGCTAACAACTGCTACTACTACGGCACCGACGGCACAAAAGACCTCGGTTTGGCGGCTGAAGGCATCATTTTCGACACCAGTTCGCCAAAAACCTCTTGCACAGGCATCAATGTGCACGATTGCCACTTTGAAATGCGGCTCAATGGTGTGGTGCTCGGCATGAAGCGCACCAACTATAACCAGGTGGGCAAAGTGAGTGGCGCAAAAATCACCAACTGCACTTTCTCGCACCATTATTTCCAGCCAATAGGTATGCACGCCGAAAATGTGGTGGTGGAAAACGTGAGTGGCGACTATGCGCTCCAGCCCATCGACATCTCCACCCTGTCGCACAATGTGGTGGTGCGTGGCGCTTCGTTCACCGACCTTTTCTACGGACCAAAGCAAGAGGCGGAACCTGCCTACGCCAGCCAGTCGTACAACAACCGCATTGAGAACTGCAGTTTCACCATCAACAGGAAATACCACCTCATCGGTATGGACAGTTACGCCCTGAATGCGGCGGAAGGCAAAGTTGGCGACACGTTTATCGTCAGAAACTCCACTTTCAACTTCTTCACCGACACCTACGGCACTTTCGTGGTGCGCACCTGTGCCGACCGTGTGCGCTTTGAAAACTGCAAGTTGAATATCAACCTCAAGAAGCAGACCGACGGCAGCAGCCCCTACTGCATCATGAGCATCTTTGCCGCTCTTGCCACCAAAGCCACCAGTCCGAAAGTGGAACTGGTGAACACCGACATCGAAATCAACGGCGCAGCATCTTCAAGCGCAGGACGCATTTCCAACCCATTTGCCTACCTGTTCAGCAAAATCGGAGCGAAATTCTATTCCGTCAGCCTCAACCAGTGCAATATCCACGGAACGGCAAGGGTTGATTGGAGCCTTTTCGAGCAAATGGAATCGGTCAGCATCAGCAATTCACAAATTTCAATCGGCGGTTGCGACTACCACGGCTACTACATCAACGCGCCCAAACGCCTGCAAATCACAGGCACCACCTTCACAGGCCGACTTGGAAAATACAACACCCTCGTGAGCGTGCCCAATGTGAAAGACTACAGCCACAGCATCGACAACACCACAGTAGATGCAAGCGTGAGCAAACTGTTCACCACATCGCCCGACCGCCGCCACACCCGCATCACCAACGTGCGCAACCGCACCACCAACCGCCCCATCACCAAATAACGGCGGCTTCCCACCAACAATGCCTCAAATGAGCGAATAACCACAAAAAAGGATGGAAACTGTATATACTGAAACTGCATTGATTCGACTTAGTGAATTTTAATGGAAATACCTGCAAATAACTGATAATAAGGAAAGAAAATGCAAAAACCAAATCACAAATAGATTTAAACGAATCAAAGTTTATAGGAGATATGTGGGAACATTTACGGGAAAGATATTACCTTTGTGGCAGAAATAAAAAACATAGGAACATGAAGATTACCATCATCACAAAGGAATGCAAGACCAAAGACAAAGACGCTCCTGCAAAAGCCAATCTTTGTTTTCGACTCCGAGATAAGGATGTTGACCTCAAAGTCCGTTCCGACATTCTCCACCCAAGTGGGCAACGAAGCCGAGCGCAGAGGCTGGGACGAGAATGTTTATCGTCTGAAGAATGCCGACAAGGAGAAGAACAATCATTACAACTTCTCTCGCAAGAATCTCAACTTCGAGATAGTCAAGGATGGAAAGATTGTCCCTCTTGGTTCCAATCCCATTCCACTCCATGAGCGCATTCAGATGCGCCTTGATGAATTGGGATTCAAGCCATACATGGATGCCAGGCATCCAGACCAAGTATCAAAGAACAGTCCAAACTGCACTGTCGGCATGATATTCAGTGGCGACCACGACGTGCTGTACAACCTCGCTTTTGACAACCAAAGGATAGACACAGCCAATCCTGATGCAGATCATAGCCACATCGTATTGCAACAAGGCATTTATAAATGGGCAAAGGACACCTACGACTTTGTCTGTCGCAAATGGGGCGAGGAGAACATCATTAGTTTTGCAGTCCATTGTGACGAAACGAGCATCCATGCCCATGTACAGACTATTCCTGTGGAGAAAGTCAAGAAACGTGGACGCATCGGTAGCAAGTATGTCAACAAGAACAATCCTGACATAGTGCTTTCAACTAAAGAATGGAGAGCATTACCCAAAGAGGAGCGAGACAACTACACCAAGCAGACTGCCTCAAAGGATTATGTTGAGTGTGTGTCTTATGCCAAGGTGTGGGGAGAGACGAGAAAAGCAAAGTCGGAATATCTCTCGCAACTTCATACAGACTATCACAATGAGGTTGGCTGCAAGTATGGTCTTGCTCGTGGCATCCCGTACAATGAATTGTCCGATGAAGAGAAACGAGGACGAAAGCATAAGAACAAAGTCGTTCTTGAAACCGAGCGACAAGCGAAAGTCGCTCTTGACAAAGTGGAGAAATACGCTGTTCTTGCCACTATTGACAAGCTAGAGCTCACATTCCCTCTTCTCAACATCAAGGCACCTGTTCAAGAGGCAATGGATACCGTTAAGAAAGAACTTGCCATTCCTATTCCTGCACTTATCGGCCAAAAAACTTGGCGAGAGGAACGGACAACAAACATCAATGACGCTATCAAGGCTCTTGTCAATGCCATCAACGCTGAACGTGACAAGCAGAATAATGGTATACGAGCATCTGTCAACAAAACTTACACTTACTATATGCAGAATCTCAACAAACTGATTGTAGAGAACAAGGCATTGTGGAATGAAAATGATATGCTAAAGGCCGAAAATACGGAGGTGAAGCAACACATATCGCAACTTGACGAGAACGCAGTCAGACGAGTAACCGTTCAAAAGGATGCCGTTATTGAAAGTCTCAATACCCAATTAGCCTCAAAAAACGAGGACATTACAAAACTCAAGACTGATTACAATACCCTATGGAAGAAATACAAAATCTTGGTTCTTCAATGGAACGACTTGAGAAAGCTGCCTGAAATAAATGAAGCTGTTAAACGTGTGGAAGAACGCAATGAAAAAGAAGCGGAGGCAAAACGTGAGGAACAGGCAAGGCTAGACAGATACCAAGATGTACTTGACCGATTCATCAACGAAGGTCACGAACAGCTCAAAGCCTTTTCGCAATCAAGCAGAATAGATTTCTATGAGAAAGAAGCCAAAGCAATCTATTATGGTATTATGGCTACTGCCACAAAATCCAACATTGCGCTTCGCTCTCCACAAGGAGCAAAATTTGCAGTTGAAAGATTTCTCGCGAGCATGGATTGGAATGGTTGTGGCAGCTATCGGAGAGAAGGTGTCGCACACTGGACAAAACTCTTTGCTACCGATGAGGTTGTTTATACCGAACCCATCATTCAGAACTTCCTTTCGTTCATTGATTACATGTCGTGCAGTGCTGATACATACGTTTCTCTCGGTGGCTCCAATGGTTGTGCTGACCAACTTACGAATTGGGACGGAACACAGAAAGTCAGATTTGGGGTACCGACAAAAAGGAATGTTCATGGCTTGTCACGATAAGTTGTGTGTAAATTGAGAGATAGTTGGTTGCTTATGCCGAGCCAATCATCTCTCAAATGTTAAAAAATGGTCGCAATACAAAGATTTATAGTGCTTTCTTCTTTCGTCTCGGTAAATTTCTTTATTTTTGTAGTCAAAAAATGACAATTCATGCAAAAGAAAATCTATTGGCATTCTTTTTATCTCTAACAAAATGTAAAAATATAAATGGCTAATGAATCTACTACTATAATCGAACGAAGGATTGTTCTCCCCAAATGGTTAGATTCCTTTATATTTGACGATTTGTCGGCATGTTATTGTCGGCAAAATAAGGATATGGTAGTTCTTGAATGGAACAAAGATGAAATTAAAAAGTATTTAGGCACTTATTTTCCGAGAAGTTATGCTGAATCTTTCTGTATATTCAGTAATTATCTATCCAAAGAAAGTCGTGTTTATAAAAACTGTCAAGAGTTATCGATTTTTGACTTTGGGTGCGGTACAGGTGGTGAACTAATTGGGTTTATAATGGCAGTTGTAAAGCATCTACCAAATATAAAGAAAATTGTGATAAGAGCACTGGATGGAAATACATATGCATTACGGGATTTAGAATGTATATTGGAAAAAACATCTCAAGTCTTGCACTTAGATATCGAAAGTTATTTGATACCATTCATTATAGATGATTTTTACGATATGAAGATGGTAGACAATATAATTACTCAGTCATATGATTTCATAATCTCGTTTAAGGCTATATGTGAGTTTGTAACTAAACAGCAGTTTGAACAACAAAATCCTTACGAGCATATAATAAATCTATTTATGCCTAAGTTATCATCTAAAGGTGTAATTTGTCTAGCTGATATCACTTCATTTAATGCTGTCTCTCAGGATTGGTTGCCCATCATGTTAGACAATGCTGCAAAAACTTGCAATGTTGATATTTTATATCAAAATATTGGATTTAATGAAGAGTATCACATTTCTCATAGATGTTACACAAATGATATAAGCAAAATTGCTTGGAGAATTTACAAAAAACAAAAAATGATGCATATATGAAAAAAGACTGGATGATTAAAGAATCTGAACTTGATGACGACCAAATTAAAGTCCTCATGGAAACACTTGACAAATCTTGCATTGTTGCAGGTTGTGCTGGAAGTGGAAAGTCCGTATTGGCATTAATAAAAGCTCAGCGAGTTCAAAAAGAATATGGCAATGATTACAAGATAATAGTTTTTACTAAAGCCCTTTGTAATTACATGAACTCGGGAAAACAAGAGTTAGGGCTTACTAATGACTTCTACTATCACAAAGAGTGGAAGTATCAACGTGAAAGAAGAGGTCGGTATATGGTATATAGTAGAGATGAAAATGGAAATATGATTCCTTATATGCCATCAGCTGATTATATTATTGTTGATGAAATTCAAGATTTCAGTGATGTTGAGATTAAAGAATTCTTGAATGCTACTCACAAAAATTTCTTCTTTTTTGGAGATACTGCGCAATCTATCTATGAAGGTTTTAAAACGACTCTTCCTGTCGATAGAATCAGTTCTATCGTGCCTCTAAACATGAAAGTTAAGAATTGGGAATTATACAGAAATTATCGTCTTCCTTTGCCAGTAGCAAAAATTGTACAGCCAGTAGGTGTTGACCTTCCACCTTTCATTGAAAGTACATATAAAAGCAAAGAAACGGCGATTCCTCGATTTTTGAAATATAACAATGAAGAAGCTCAGATAAAGGCAATTCACAATATTATTGCCAAGAACAATATGACTGATGTTGCTATTCTCTTACCAGACAATGATTATGTCAAGAGTGTTTATGATCAGCTGAAGGCTTTGGGAGGCAACTATGAACTTCATTACAATGATCGAGAAAACTTTAAGAATAGTCAAGACAGCCTGAACTTTGGCTCTACCAACCCCAAAGTAATGACTTATCATAGTGCTAAAGGATTACAGTTTGAAACAGTATTCCTCCCATATATAGAGAAATTCTCAGGAGAAGAATCAGACAGGAAGGCTTTGTATGTGGCTATGACTCGTACATATAGAAGCCTTTATGTAATGTATTCTTCAATCTTGCCATCACCGCTCAATAAGATAGACTCCTGTCTTTATAAAACAACAGAAATTGATGAAATTGAAGACTTATAATTATGAAATATTATATTCCAACCAGTTCATTAAACTTTAATAATATTTTGTCTACGGAATCTTTATCTCCAAAGTCTTTCTATGAAAGAAGGGGATTCGGGTATTCTCGTTGGTTCCCTGTTGAAGAGAATTCCATAGAGTACTTGACGTTACTCTATGACACACCGCATATGTTTGAACGTCCGAAATCTGACATGGAGGATCATCCAATGCTGATAGAAATTGATGTAGATGATGAATTCCCCAAAGTTACTGATGGTGTATATTATACAGATAAGACTATTTATCTTAACCCTTGGCAGACAAAGTTTATCTTTTTCTCAGAAAAGGACAAAACAACAGCATTGTCGTTATCAGATAGCAGTTTAGAAACCAAACTAGTTAGACTGTACCAGAAAAAGATTTCTGTTCAGCAATTTAAGGATACATATCCTATAGTTCCGAAAGATAGCATCACTATACCAGCCAGTGACATCGATAGTCTGGTAGAAGAGGATTATGTTATCAATAAGATGAAAGGTCTCTTATATGGATATTATATAGGAGCCAACTTGTCTTCAACAAAGAAAAATGTTCAGAAACTTGACGCTTTGCGTGAAATCCAAAACATATTCTCTTCGGTATTATCTAGCTATGATAAAACTCCATCATCTGCACAGCACCTACGATTAAATGAACTTTTCGACTACCTCGATAGTCAGCAGCCAATCTATTCTGACTTGGAAAAAGAATTTGGTGATAGACAGACGGTTGATAGAATATTTGCAATATTTAAGCGATATGGCTATGTATTTACATCAATAGACAGAGCAAAACTAATCCATGGTCTGCAGGAAGATGGTGATAATAACCAATCTATGACATGGATTAATCGTAAGATTGCCCATACTAAGTCTTTAATGGAATCTTCAAAAGTAAAACTGGATCCTGATGACGCAGAAATAATCGTATCATCGAAGGACAAGGTTGCAGTTCCCAAAACTATTGAAGACAATCTTATGGCAAACTTGTTTGTTTGTTGGGTAAATGAAGTACTTTGTGCTAAATCTTTTAATGGAAAGATAAACTCTATCAAAGAATTACTTTCTGATGAGATTACGAAATCGGCAAAAAATGTAATTGGCTCAGATTGGGAAGATAGTCCAATTAGAACATATCTCAACCAGCTTCGCCGCCATGTTCGTGGTGAAGAATTTAACCAATCATGGGATAATGGCGTTTTGTCTTCAATGTCAGCAGTTTTGATAAAAGGAGACGAATGGGAACAGCTTCTGAACTTTATGCAGAGCAAGGGCATGTATGATTATCGTATTGCTTTCGCCTTATATGGAGTTCTTAATGGCTTTGCAAATATGACACGTGACTTTACGGATTTGCTCCTTACTACAGAGTCAAGTTATCTATCAAAGGTTTATCGTGAAATGTACGGTCAACTTCTAGAGAAGAGCATTCCTAAAACTACCAACATATCTTCAACTATTGAGACAAAGAAAACAGAGAAGGCAATATTTGAGGAGGAAACGCAAACAATTATTGTCCAAAATCCAGAAGGAAAGAAACTTAAAGATTGGCAAACTGAAATAAGGGTATTTGCTGCATCTGTAATTAAAAAAAATAAACAAAAACTTCTTGATTCACTTGAAGAGGCTTTTACTCAAAATGGTGATAATCAAGACTATTTTGTTTTCATAACGATGCTTGACAATTTTGAAGGATGGAAGCCTGGCAAGAATGGACCAAGTAAAGCATGGACAAGATTGCAAGAACATTATGTTCCCGACTATAATCAGCGTATAGGCAAAGTTGTAAAAAAACAAAACCAAAGCAGGAAACCAATTCAACAAGAAAAAGGGTTGTTTTCTGCCATATCAGAAGAGCAGCACAATCTCTACCCAATCAATGCGACTTCTGTAAATTTTGTTGATGATACCAACGCTAGTAATTTCATATTGTCTAGATCTTATCTTCCAAATGAGGTGCGTGATGTTTTAGAAAAGAAAATAATTTCTTTCCAGAAAGATTATGCTCCCAATGGTTATTATTATGGTCGAGAGGATAGCCCTCGAACAAATGATAATACGATAAAGCATTTTATCAATAAATGTACATATACAAAAGGAAAAAATCCCTCTTGGATACCAGTAACAGAGGAAAATAAGGCTTTGTTGGAAAGACTTAAACAGGAATTATACGATAGATATGCCAACAGATAAGATATTTATCACGAATGATATGGGAGAGCAAATTGAAGCTATTGCTCCTGTTATCGTATCAGCCAGTCGCTCAACCGACATACCAGCATTTTATGCCAAGTGGTTTTTCAACCGCTTGGCTAAAGGCTATTGCACTTGGTACAATCCATTCAATCAGCAAAAGATGTATATCTCTTTCAGTAAGTGTAGGGCTATTGTATTTTGGACAAAAAATCCGAAACCAATAATGCCTTACCTTCATATACTGGATGAAATGGGCATTCATTATTACTTCCAAGTTACACTGAATGACTATACAAAAGAAGGCTTTGAGCCTAATGTACCTTCCGTAGAAAAGCGTATTGAAACATTCAAGAATTTGTCAGATACAATAGGCAAGGAAAAAGTCATTTGGAGATTTGATCCTTTGATTATCACTTCAACCATTGGACCACGAGAATTGCTTACAAGGATATGGCATATCGGCAACAAGCTGAAAGGCTACACTAATAAATTGGTTTTCAGTTTTGTTGATGTAAAAGCATACCGCAAGGTTCAGAACAATCTTGTGAAGGAAACTGTTTTCTTCACAAAAGAAGATGTTGAGAATGCAGAAGCTAATTATACCCAAAGGATAGAGATTGTACAAGGGCTTAAGAAAATTCGAGAAGCATGGCATGGCCAAGGTTGGGATGTTGAAATGGCTACATGTGCTGAGGATATTGACCTTGAGACCTACGGAATTGAGCATAATCGCTGTATTGATGGAGAACTGATGAAACGTATTTTTGCTGATGACGAAGAATTGGTTTACTATCTTCATACCCTTAAATGGCCGGAAAGGGATATGTTTGGTAATCTTCCACCTTTTCCCAAGAAAGAAAAGAAAGTAAAGGATACAGGACAAAGGAAAATTTGCGGATGCATGGTCAGTAAAGATATTGGTATGTACAATACTTGCCGTCATTTCTGCGTATATTGTTATGCAAATACAAGTAAAGAATGTGTATTAAGAAATGCTGAAAAGCATAACGAAAATAGTGAAAGTATCATAGACTAATTTATGCTCGAACTCGAATTACAACAATATTTCCAACGTGAGTACCCACAAGAGAATGCTCGCTGTGAATGGAAGGAATTTAAGAATTTGAAGAACTCTTTCTGTGGAAACGAGAAAGATGATGTCATATCCTACGTGTCGGCTATCGCCAACATGGAGGGAGGCCATCTTGTGATTGGTGTTAAGGATAGGACGCTTGAAATTGTCGGGACTGACATTTCAAGGCTTACCTTTAATGGGCAACCTGCAAATACACAGTCTGCAACTTTCAAGCTCACCGAACAATGCACTTATCTATCATCTGAAGGTTTAAGCATCGAAGAATTTGTAACTGATGACACAAACAAGCGAGTATGGATAATACATATCCCAAAGCACTTGCCTCGTCGCCCAGTCCTTGCCCACAACAAGGCATGGCAGCGGATAGAGGATTCGTTGGTTGAAATGACCAGCGAAAGAATGGCAGTCATACTTGAAGAGCCAATCTATACAGCAAAGGATTGGTCTGCAGAAATTGTACCTGATGCTACAATAGACGATTTGGATGAGGTTGCTATTGCCAAGGCTCGAATGATGTTCAAGAAAGTTCATAGTCGCATACCTGCAGAAGAAGTGAACGCATGGAATGTTCAAACATTTCTGGACAAGTGTGGATTGACGAGAAACGGAGGCATAACTCGGGCTGCTATCATTTTGTTGGGCAAATACGAATCAGCGTTCAAACTACGTCCTGCAGTTGCACAGGTTACATGGACACGCAGAGACAAGAATCAAGATGTGGTTGACTACGAACACTTCACAGTACCTTTTATATTAACGGTGGACGAAGTTCTATCTAAGATTGAGAATCTGACATTGCGTGAAATGCCAGGAGGTACGCTTTTCCCCGACACGATGAAGCAGTATGATGACTACACCATTCGTGAGGCTCTTCATAACTGTATTGCCCATCAAGACTACACTCTTCAGCAACGTATCAACTTTATTGAAAATCCATGTTATCTGTATTACTCCAACGTTGGCACGTTCATTCCTGGCACTTTGGAGAATGCTTTGAGAAACGAAGAACCTCAGACGCATTTCCGTAATGAATGTCTTTGTAGGGCTATGGTGGATTTCAACATGATTGATACTGTAAGCCGTGGTATCAAGAAAATGTTCAATGAGCAATGGCGCAGACATTTTCCTATGCCTGACTATGAGATTGACCAAATAAAGAAGAAAGTCGTTGTCCGCATTTACGGCAATGAAATCAACAAGCGATACACGGATTTGTTGAAGACAAACGACACTCTTTCTCTATGGGATTGCATCTCGCTTGACGCAGTGCAAAAAGGCAGAACTATTCATGAAGACGTTGCCCAAGACTTGCTAAAACGTGGACTTATAGAAGGTGAGGCTCCCCATTACAGCATTTCTCTTAGCATTGCCAAGGATACTCACCAACTGTCTTCTTACACAAAAACAAAAGGATTGGATAAGGAGAGATTGCGTCAAATGGTTCTACTATATCTCAGCAATGCAGGCAACGAAGGAGCCAAGCGTGATAGTATATACGAATATCTCAAAGATGTATTACCTACAAACAAGACGGAAGAGCAACAACTTCGCTATGTAGGCAGACTATTAGTAGAATTAAATGAAGAAAAACAGATAGACAGAATAGGGTTGAGATGGATATTGAAAGACTACAATCGGTCGGTTTAATCATAATCCGACCGAAAAATCCACAATCCGACCGAAAATCCGACCGTTTGACGATATTCCGACCGTTTGACGATATTCCGACCAAAAACAACACTATAGAACGGTATGTCTGACACAGATATTCAATACAAACCCAAATAAAAATGAAATATGTTATTAGGAAACAAGATAAGGTCTCTAAGAGACGAACAAGGAATATTGCAGCGTCAAGTGGCTGCATACTTAGAAATAGACACACCCATGTTCAGTAAGATTGAGCGTGGGGATAGGCGAGCAAAAAGAAGTCAAGTAATTCAAATGGCAACATACTTCAAAGTGGATGAAAAGGAAATGCTCACCCTTTGGCTTGCCGACAAAGTATTGGATGCTTTGGAGGGTGAAGACGAATTGAAACTTACAGCCATTGAAACAGCAAAAGACGAGTTAATGGATGTTAATCTATAAAATCCCTTAAATTAGCGTAATATTATGGCATCGGGGCGATTTCTTCGCCTCGATGCTTGATTTTCAGGC
>ERZ779888.323-NODE-323-length-59757-cov-61.128924_pt1 | contig 59757 bp, 55 predicted proteins | sample MGYA00511245_ERZ779888 | MGnify/ENA primary metagenome ERZ779888 (study PRJEB29588, sample SAMEA2155255) | human gut metagenome | biome: human gut; feature: human-associated habitat; material: faeces | place: Denmark | collected 2008/2010 ...
GCCACTTTATCGCAATACCGCATACGACAAGACCTAAACGAAAAGCAAAATCGCTTGAAGACATAAGCGGAGGTAATACGGAAAATGTAGAAGAAAATATCGCCAAAACAAAGCAATCTCAAAGCCCCAAAGATTTATTTGAAGAAGCATACAAAGAGAGCGCGAAACTACCAAAAAAGCAGCGCAAAAAATTTATACAAAATCAACTAGAACCGTATTTTGAAAACCCTCAATCCGCACAAGATTTTGTGGATGTCAATATAGAGCGAAAGAACACAAATTCCATAGCCAGAAAAGTAAGGCTTATGCGCAAAGTGAACCTGCAAGATTGGAACTATTTTTGCACTTTCACATACGATTCGGCTTTGCATACGGAAGAAACCTTTCGCAAGAAACTAAGCAATTGTTTCAAGCATTTATCATCTCGTAAAGGTTGGAAGTATATAGGCGTTTGGGAGCGTTCGCCGACAAAACAACGCTTGCACTTTCACGGCATATTTTACATACCCGAAAACGGTATGATCGGCAAGCTCGAAAAAGTAAGAGATTTCAGCACCAAAACGCACAAAATGCAGTTTAGTTATATAAATTCACACTTTAAGTCCTTGTTCGGCAGAAACGACTTCAAACCGCTATGCACGAAACAAGACGTATATTTGTCTGTTGGATACATCGTAAAATACCTTGAAAAGTCTGGTGAAAAGCTGGTATATTCTCGCGGATTACCGACGTATTTCAAGTCCGATATTATGGACGACGACGTTGCGTGCAGGATAGGCAACGAAGACAGGAAACTGCTTCTTTTCGACAATTTCACTTGCGTTGCGGACGGTGAAATTATAGGCGAAGTGAGTCCGCAAACAATAAGTCAAATGCCAAAGGCAAACTGACGATTTTTTATCGTCTTTCGCGATGGGAGCGTAAACGAAAACTGCGGTTTGTCAAGGGTAAAATGCATGCTTGAAGCACCCTTGACAAACCTATAAAACCACTATGTTTAAGACAATATCGTTTCCGTTTATTTTCGTTCCCGTCGCAAGACGAAATAACCAAAAAAAGGAGAAAGATAACATGGAAACAAACATAAAAAAAGTATTTATAGCAGCCCCAGATGATTTCGAGAAATGCTATATCTTTGCGCCGTCTATCGGCAAAAAGAAAAACATAGGTGGTAAAACCTATAACATCACAAGATATTTTAACGGCAATCGTGATTTTGAAACGTCCATTAAAGAACTTGCCACAAAGCAAGTAAACAAAAATGCGAGGTGAAAATATGAAACCGAAAAAGTATATTGCTGGATTATATTTCAGACTTTCCCAAGAGGATGAACGCCAAGGAGAATCGGCATCCATTGACAATCAGAGAACGATGTTGCGCAAATATGCAGAAGAACATAGTTTTGAAATTCACGACGAATATATCGACGACGGTATATCGGGAACAACATTTCAACGGCCGGGAGTGCAACGCCTTTTAGACGACGCAAAAACGGGCGTAATCAACACTATCATCGTAAAAGACCTATCTCGATTTGGAAGAAACTATATTGAAGTCGGGCAATACATTGATTATGTATTTCCTGCCTTCGGTATCCGCTTTATCGCCATTCAAGATAACGTCGATACGGAAAACCGTGATAGCGGATCAATGGAAATGATGCCGATTATGAACGTTTTTAACGAATGGCATGCCGCAAATACAAGCAAGAAAATACGTGCGGTAAGACGAGCGAATGCAAAAGAAGGTATATACACGGCAAAGAAGGCATCTTACGGGTATAAAATGGGAACTGATAAAAAGCGTGCGCCTGTTATTGACGAAGAAACCGCCCCGATTGTAAGAAGGATATTCGAAATGTACGCTTCGGGATTAAGTCCAAACAAAATATCTGAAGTCTTGAATTTAGAAGGTATACCTTCGCCGGCAACCTACGCTTACACCCATAATGGGCAAAAACCCAAGCCAAATGTGATGGGGTTATGGACTGCCGTAACAATAAGGGAAATGCTTAATAAAATCATATACATCGGGCATATGCCACAATTGCGATGGACGTCAACATCTTATAAAAATCACAAAAGATTCAGAAAAGATGAAAACGAATGGTCGGTCGTTTATAATAATCACGAGCCGATTATATCACAAGAACTTTGGGATAGAGTTCAAGAACGTAAAAAATCTGTCGCAACAGGAAGAAAGACAATTATTGGTTTTACTCATCCATTGTCTGGGTTCTTGTTCTGTGCCGATTGCGGTGGTAAAATGAAATTATGTACGTCAATCGGTCGAAACTCAAAGCGTCGTTTTTATTTTGATTGCGGTTACCATTTACGTTATGGAAAAGCGTACTGTTTTTCGCACTATATTGCGGCTAGCGTGTTAGAAGAAATAGTCCTTGACGATATACGGACAATGGCAAAACGGATTGTTTTAGATGAAAAGTCTATCCGTGAAGAATTTGTTCGTCGCAACGCCGAACTTGCGGATGCGACGGTAAAGAAAAATCAGAAAGAATTGCAGTCTAAACAAAAGCGTGCCGAAGAACTGACAAGACTTATTCAAACCGCATACGAAGACAGAGTTAAAGGCAAAATTCCCGAGGATATTTGTATTGGTTTTATCGAGAAATACTCATTGGAACAAAAATCGATTGCCACAGAAATTGAAGATATTCAAAAGCGACTTATAGCAACGGAAACCACTCGAAATTCAGCCGATGATTTTATCCGTGATATAAAGAAATATCTCAATGCGCCCGAACTCAGCCGCGAAATGTGCTACGAACTTATTGACCGAATTATTATCGGCGGTTCTCAAAGCGTAACTGGAAAGGAATGCGAAATTGAAATTGTATACAAAATCGACATCGTTTCCGTCTTACGTCATAAAGTCAAGAAATAACCTGTTTAGGTAAAAATACGATAAAATAAAGCTAAAGTGTATGAAAACGTTCAATTCATACACTTTTTTCTTGCCATAACATCTCTTTTAGACACGTCCATAAAATTGTGTCGCAACAAGCACACGCCACGGTTGCAAATACAAGTTGAGAGATAAAAATAAAACTATTGTTTCTCTCGATATTTTGTAAATTCTAAAATCTTGACGGCAGAGCGAATGCGCTTGAAAAAAAGCAAAAAATATGTTATAATATAACAAAAGACCTTGCGTAAACATCTGCGTTTTATCTGTTATTGGCGTAAGAGCAACATAGTAGTAAGATCCTGTCTTTCAAGAATAGAATTGAAAAAAGTGTGGAATAACGCAAGTTTGAAAAAGGAAGCAGACAGAAGCGACTTTGAAAAATCAAAAGGAGCGTAACCGATGGGCATAGGCGTATCGAAAAAGAATCATATTTTGCCCTATGTAATGGCGGGGGTGCTGTTCGTTGCTGCGTGCGTGTTGCAGCAGGCGGACGATTTCGTGCATAGTCAGCATATAAGCAAAGTTATGGCTCTTGCGGCGCAAAGCCTCTTTTTCGGAATCCTTACCTATTGGACGGTGTCCGTTGTGAGTCGCGTTTCGGACAAAAGCATCAAAGCGGGGCTTACGACAACGATTATCCTGATGAGTTCGGTCATGTTGATAAGGCTCATAAAGTACAACGTGCTGTTCGACGCGACGGCGGAAAGATTTGCTTGGTATTGCTACTACATACCGCAATGTCTTGCGCCTGCGGTGCTTCTTCTGACCGTTCTCAGAATGGCGAGAAAAAGCGAAAAACCGCTGTCCGCCTTTTGGAATTTACTGTTTGTGCCTGTCGTTTTGCTTATTTTGCTTGTGTTTACCAACGATTTGCACGAGCAAGTGTTTTCTTTCGCGAAAGGCTTGGAAAACGCCAACAAAGTATATAAATGGGAATGGGGCTACTATCTCATTCTTGCGTGGATAGCGGGGTTATATCTCACAAACGGCATATTGCTTTTTATAAAATGTCGCATATCTCACTGCCGCAATAAAGCGTGGATACCGCTTGCGCTGTTTATCGGTTGTCTTGCGTGCTGTATTCTGCGCGAAGTGTTCAATCCGTCGTTTATAAGAATGCCGGAAACGGTGGTTTTCAGTGTCGTTATCGTGTGTGAAAGCCTGATTCGCATAGGTTTTATTCCGTCAAACACCGATTACGCAAAATTCTTTGACATGGCGGACGTATCGGCAGTGATTGCGGACAAAAACTTCAATGTCGAAATATCATCGAAAAACGCACCCGAAATCACGCGAGAACAGGCAATCGAAGCCGTACAAAGCGGCGAAATCGCATTGTCGAGAGATACGATACTGAAAGCCAAAGCCATCACGGGTGGCGAAGTGTTCTGGACGGAAGACTTGTCGGTTGTCAACAAAATCAACGACCGCCTTGCCGAGATCAACTCGGCGCTTGCGGAAGAAATCGACCTTGTTACCGCCGAAAACCGACTGAAAGAACAACGCTCCAAAATCGAGGAGCAAAACAACTTGTATAAAGAAATTTTCGGCATTGCAAAGCCGCATCTTAGAAAAATCGGCAAGCGTTTTGCAAAAGCGACTACCGACGAAGAAACGGACGAAGCGCTTCGCCTTTCCGTCGTCTACGGAGTTTTTCTGAAACGACGCGCCAACCTTGCGATGACGGCAAACGAAGGCAAGATAACGCTGTCCGAACTTGTGTATTCATTAAGAGAGTCTGCCGACGCGTTGACTTTTTACGGTGTGTATTCGTCTGTTTTTGCAGTCGGCGACGGAGAGTTTCCTGCCGAACGAATCGAGTTTATATACGAATTTTTCGAGGATTGCATAGAGTTCGCTTTGCCGAACCTCACGGCTTGCCTTGTCCGACTGTCCGAAAAAGACGGCGCGCTGTCCTGTCGTATCGCGCTGGACAACGTAAAAAACGCCATACCCGAAGGCTGGCGCAATAAAGAGTGCGAAAGATTGGGCGCAACGCTCAAAACGGAAGAAAACGACGAAACGCTTTACGCAACGCTTACGTTCTCGGACAAGGGGGTGCAGAAATGACTCCGCTTGTTTACGCAAACGAAATCGTCTTTTGTTTTACGATGAGCGCTTATTTGCTTGCGGCGTTTTTGGGTGTGGTATGCTTTGCGATGAGCGTTTACTACAAGTTGAAACCGCAATACGTTCTGCCGGAAATTATCGTGTCGGCGGCGTCGGTTTTGCTGTTCTGCTATTTGTCGGACGCTGTTCAAATTCGCCGTTTCGGTGCAAATCTGAGCGACTTTTCGGGTTCGCCGTGTTTTATGCCTTTGTGGAGCGTCATTCTGATTGCCGCAGGACTGCTTGCGCTCGTCGCTTTTTTGCTTGTCCTTGTCGTCAAAAAGAGATTGTCGAGCCTTACGGCGATGTCGGTAAAGGAATCCGTTGAGGCACTCCCCGTCGGCTTGTGCTTTTACGACGAAACGGGCAGAATCCTTCTTCTCAACGAGCAAGTCGCAAACGACTGCAAGGAACTTACCGGCACGCCGCTATACGACGGCAATGTGTTCTGGTCGAGCGTTTCCGAAGAAAAAGTTGCGGACGGCATTACGGTTTCGCAAAACGAAGGTTCGTTGATTGTCGAGCGCGCGGACGGACGCGTTACGCTGTGCAAACGCATTGTCCACGATATGGGCGGCAAAAGGGTGTACGAGCTTTGCGGCACGGATATCAGCCGCGAGTTTGCGCTCAAAAAGGAAATCGAGCAAAAGAACGAAAATTTGCGCAAGATGAATTCGCGCCTCAGAAAGTACGGCGAAATCGTAGCCGAAGTGACGAGAGAAAAGGAAGTTCTCGGCGCAAGGATAAAAGTACACGGCAATTTGGGTTCGCTCATTTTGCGCACGAAAAAGGCACTCGCGCAGGGCGAGTTCGACAGAGCCTTGCTTATATCCGAATGGAACGATATTCTTTCGCTTATTTTTGCTCCCGACGACGAACAGGACAAGTTTGCCGAGGCGGACAAAACGGCGGCAAGCGTGGGAGTGCGCATTTTTTACGACGGCAAACGCCCGAAAAAAGGTACGCAAGCCGAAAAAATATTTGCCGGCGCCGTGTTCGAGTGCGTAACCAACACCGCAAGACATGCGGACGGAACCGAACTGTACGTCAAGATGACGGAAAGCGACGCGGAATATGCCGTAACGCTTACAAACAACGGCAGACAGCCCGAACAGGATATAAAAGAGGGCGGAGGACTATCGTCACTTCGCACTATGGCGGAAAACGCCGACGGACAAATGACGGTCGAGAGCGTGCCGAAGTTTTCGCTTACGATAACCGTACCAAAGGAGAAACAGGAAAATGAGCGATAAAATCAACGTGATGGTCGTTGAAGATCAGACAATGCCGCGGCAACTGTTTGAAACGATTGTAAGGTCCGACGAAAAACTCAATCTTGCCGTATCCATCGACAACGCCGAGATTGCCGATATTTGTTGCGTTAGGCATGGCGTGGAATTGGTGCTGATGGACGTAGTTACCAAAAACGGTGCAAGCGGACTTGTTGCTGCCGAAAAGATAAAAGCGGCAAATAAAAAAGTAAAAATTATTATCGTAACGAGTATGCCCGAGTATTCCTTCGTCGAGCGTGCAAAAAAGATAGGCATAGAGGGCTTTTGGTACAAGGATTTCAGCAAAGAACCGATACTGTCGCTGATAAGCAGAGTTTTGAACGGCGAAATCGTCTATCCCGACGACAAGCCGAAAGTTGCGCTGGGCTTAGCGGACAGCGACGAGTTTACCGAGCGTGAATTTGAAGTGTTAAGGGAAGTTACGGGCGGATTTACCAATGCGGAGATTGCCGAAAAATTCGGCATATCCGAAAAGCGCGTGCGCAATCTCGTTGCGGGTATGCTCGACAAGACGGGCTTTCGCAGCCGCACCGAACTTGCGGTAAGGGCAAGGGAAGCAGGCATTGTAATTCTGGAACGCCAAGAGGACGACATTTAGGGCGATATACCATTATATAATGATAAAAAGATCGACTGCCATAGCGGCGGTCGATTTTTTTTGCGTTTTCACGAAAAAATTTTTTTAATTTTTAGAAAAAAGTTGCCGTAGGCGTGTCAAATGACACTCCCCAAAAGAAAATCCGTTTGATAAAATATAAGTGTAGAATCGGTAGAGGTCTACGTCAATATAAGAAAAGGAAGATTGATAAGTTGAAAAGAGTCATCGTTGCAATTCAAAACACGCTTGTTTCGGAAGCGATTCTGATCGCACTGAAAAAACGAGGTATGTTTGCCGAAAAATCGCTGTTGGGCGAGCCGCAAAAGGTTGCGGATTTGTGCGGAACGTTGTTTGCCGATACTCTCGTTATGGACGTAACGCGCTTCGGGGACGGCACGTTCGACAATCGAACGGCAACGATAAACGCGGTGAAAAAGATTAGTCCGAAAATAAAAATCTGCGTTGTTTTCGACAACGTGTCCGACGGCGAATTGTCCGTCAAGGTGGCAAACGCCAAAGAAACGGGGCTTATCGATGCGTTTTTCTATCAATCCGTGCCGTCCGATTATATTGCGGACGTGATAAGCACGATGTAACGGGAACATAGCAAAAAAATAAAAGACTTGTTCCGAAACAAATAATCAAGGTTTCACACCGCAAAAGCGGTTTGAGATAAAAATTCAACGTAAATAAGGAGTTTACAGACATGAAAAAGAAAATTGTAGTTATGCTTTCTCTTGTGCTTTGCCTGATGCTCAGCATTTCTCTTGCGGCTTGCAACAAAAACAAGCACGAAGCAAAATCAGAGTGGAAGTTTGACAACGCTCAACACTGGCACGAATGCGCAACAAAGGGGCATGACGACAAACTTGACGTAGCGGCGCACGTTTACGATAAAGAAGTCGTAGCCGACGAATATCGTGCGAGCGAAGCAACTTATACAGAGCCTGCAAAATATTATAAGTCTTGCGTATGCGGCGCAAAAGGAACGGAAACGTTTAATAACGGCAGCACTCTTTCGGCGCAAGACAATCAGGTTAACCTTAAAAGCGGCGTAACGCTCGGCAAAACGTATGACGGCGTGGCATATTCGCTTTCCGCAGACAAATTTACGTTTGGCGGCAACGGCGCGATTACGTTTGAGTATAAGAGCGAAGGCGCAAGCGATTGGTCTCAAACCGCCCCCGTAAATGCGGGAGATTACAAAGTGAGAGTATCTGTTGCGGCAACTGCGGAATGGAAAGCGGCGCAAGAGACTTTCGATTTTGCGATAGCCAAAAAGCAACTGACAATCAGCGGAACAACCGTAGCGGATAAAGTGTATGACGGAACAAAAGACGCTGTCGTAACGGCAGGCACGCTTGCAGGACTGATCGTAGGCGACGAAGTTTCCGTTGGCGTAACGGCAATCGGTGCTTTTGCAAGCAAGGACGTTGCATACGAATTAGACGTTGAGCCGCAAGACGTAACGGTTTCCTATACGCTTACAGGCGACCTTGCGAAGAATTATTTTGCACCTGTTGGCGAAACGTTACAAGCAAAAATCAATCCGAAAACTTTGTCGAACGTAAATCTGACAAAAGTTTACGACGGTAATGGCAAATTTGAGAGAACCGCATTGACTGTGGAACAAGGATTGATTGCCGGCGAAAGCATTAAAATTTACGTTGACGCAATCGGCGCAAACGCAGGCGTTTACAAAGACGGCAACGAAAACGGAGATTTTGATCTTAACGAATATGTATTATATATCGGCGACAGCGAAGAACAAACCATGAACTATGCATGGGGCGATACTTGCACCGCAACGATTACGAAAAAGCAGCTTGTAGTAGATTTTACCGTTGACGATAAGTATTACGACGGCACTACCAAAGCCACCATTGCGGACGGCAGCCTTGCGGTGAGCGGAATCATCGGCGAGGACGATGTAACCGTAACTTCGACTGCGACGTTTGCAAGCAGCGCGCCGGGCAACGACGTAACCGTAAACGTTACGTTTGCTCTATCGGGCGTGGCGGCAGGCAACTATTGTGTAGAAGATACGACTGTTACCGCAAACATCATCGCAAAGGCAAAATTAGTAACGGCAAGAGTTTATCTTAAAACCAAAGACGAAGGCGGAAGACACTCGCCTGTTGCGGTGAACTATAAACCATCGTTCGTATATGGTAGCGATAAATCCACAAATGCAACCCTCATTTCGTTCAGCGGAAATGAACATGACAATCTATTCATGCCGGGTGAAACGGTTACCGCAACATTCTTGCTGGAAAATGCCGATTATATGTTTGTCGGTGATACGTTTACCTTGAAGGAAGGTACTACAGAAGTGGCAACAGGTACGATTACGAGTATTGACGGCATTGAAGTCGATATGCTTTATGACAAAGATAAAGGTTATTACACGACAGGCGACGTTGATTTCGGCAAAACGGTTTACGCTAACGTGGAACTCGCCGATGCCGAGTGGAAAGTCATTATGGATACAGGGGTTGCGACCTATAAGGTTTACGACAGCAAAGGCGCTGAAATAACCGTCGTCAATGGCGTATTTACTTTGGGAGCATCGGATACCGTTACTCTTGTATTCACACCGGTCGACGGTGGCGGTGTCGACGCATGTGCCATTCAACAAAAGAAATAACGGTAAAATGTATAAAGTTTACGCAAGCGCCCGTTTGGGCGTTTGCGTAAATCCGTTTGCGAGAGAGATTAAAAGTCTCAAAGGAGATTCGTGATATGAAAACTCGTATATTTCGGATATTTGCAATCATTCTGTGTTTAATCATAGCGATTCCGTTGGCGGCGTGCAACGGTTCACCCGAAAACAAAGGCGGTACGCTCGAAAGTCAAAGCGGCGTTTCCGTCGAAGGAAAGTTTGGGGAGGGCGCGTCTTTGAAAGCGGTGGAAGTAGTCGGTGCAGATAAACAAACTGCGCTCGATACCATTGCGGACGAAAAGTACGACAAGGACGGAAAGATTTATGTTTACGATATTTCGGTAATCAAAGACGGCGTAAAGATACAGCCCGACGGGAAAGTCAAAGTAACCGTTTCCGTACCCGAAATAGATACGGGCAAAACATATACGGTCTATCACATAAAGCAGGACGGTGCGGTTGAAAAGATAAAGCCTACGGTGCAAAGCGGAAAGGTTGTGTTTGAAACGGACGGCTTTTCGTGCTTTATTATTGCGCCCGACGATACGTCGAGCGTCGGCGGTGACAACGAGCCGACTAAAAAGCAAGTGAACGTCAGCATCAATATTTTGCCGCTTGCGGCTTACGGAACGCTAAAAGTAAACGACGTATTGTATAACGGCGCGGCAAGCTATAAAACCAAGCATACCGAGGGTGACAAAATAAAGGTGGAAGCGGTAGCGGCAAGCGGACACCATTTCGATTATTGGGGCGAGGATAAGGTGCTTTCTCGCGAGTCCGTATATGAGTTTACCGTCGGCACGAAAGATATAAGTTTTGCGGCAAACTTCACGGGACACGACGTGCAGTATTCGGAAATCACCGACGACGCACACACGGAAAAGTGCAAATTCGGCGATTATACGGCAACCGTGGCGCACACGTTTGCAGATGAAAAAATCATTGTCGAAGCCACTTGTCAGCACGCGGGCGAGAAAGAGCTTTCCTGTGCTTGCGGAAAGACCAAAACCGAAGCAATACCGATTGCAGACCACAACTATCAGGACGGTGTTTGCACCATGTGCGGAAAAACGCAGACTTATGTCCGCGTCAACGCCAACGGCGTGGCAGACCCCAACGGCGCGTATATAAAAATGGGCAAGACCTATTGCGAACAGGTGCGCGACGGCGAACTTGAAAATGCTCTCATGGAAATAGCGGGCAGCCCTTATTTAACGAATTATGAGAATTGGACGCCGTTCGATTTCGGCAACGGCGATAGCGGCGAAAACGCAACCACATATTATTGCGACGTCGAATATAACGGTTTGCATTATCGCGGAGTTAATATCAAAGAGTCCCGGAAAGACAACGACAACACGCAAACTACCAGCAGTCGCTATTGGACGGGTACTTATTGGTTTGAACAGCGCGAAGCCATGTGGCAGATAGTAAATGAAAAAGACGGCAAAGCCTATCTTGTCAGCAAGGAAATTTGGATAAGTCAACGCTTTGCGGAGTCCGAAACGGGCGAACTTACATACGAAAACAGTTGGATTCGTGCTTGGCTGAAAAACACTTGGATAAACGAATTGTTTACACCTGCGCAACAAGCGATTTTGCAAGGTAATGAAAATTGCTTCGGCGATAAAATATTTTTGCCGAGTTCGAGCGAAATAAGCATCAACGCACCCAAACCGTTCGGGCTTTACAAATATCCGTTCTGTCTGGGCGCATATAAGGAAGTTCTGCAAGGCTACGGCGACAATTATTGTCCGTATTGGCTGCGTGACGGAGTGGAAAAAGGCACGGACGGCAAAAACTACGTTACTTGCGTAACTTCCAAACCGCCGTTCGACCAAACTACGAAATATCTTGCCACAAAGACGTTTGTCGGCGTTGTGCCTGCAATCATAATCGAGCTGTAAGGGCGTGAATACGGAAACAGGCAGAAACAAACTTTGAAAAACAATAACAAAACCTATAGGAGTAAAAATATGAATACAAAATCAGCAAAACACTTATGTGCGGGATTGATTATGTTCGTCATAATGATTGCGTGCATAGCAATCGGTGCGATTTGTATGCCCACCGTTGCGTATGCGGATTCGGCAAACCCTTATCTGCAAGTCAGTTGCAATGAAGCAAGCAAATCAGGCGAGGGTTGGAATTGGCAACAAGAAGCGGGTAACGGCACGCTCACGCTTAACAACTACAACGGGCAGGAAATTTCAATCGGCGGCGTTAACAACGGCAAAGTGGACGTCGTGCTTGTCGGCGACAACAAAATCACCGTCACCGCGCCGTACGGCAACAGGGCGCTCAACGTATTCAACGTTTCCACCCTTACCTTCAAGGGTAGCGGTTCACTCACCATAGACTTTCAGCGTACCGCAACGGAACAGACGTATATGTACGGCATCTACATGGACGGCAACGCAAGTTCTACAAACAACGGCAATCTGATGTTTGACGAAAGTTGCACGGTGACCGTAAAAGTGTACGGCGAAGTGGCGGAAAAAAACGGTTCGGTTGACGCAATCTATATTCGTAATGATAGAACCGGTTCGGGAAACGTGACCGTAGGCGAGAAAGCCACGCTCAATATCGACCTGAAGTGTGACAAACCGTATCAGACTTACGGTATTTATGCCAAAGGAAGCATTGTTCTCAACGGCACGGTCGATATAAAGATGGAATATACGGGTTCGGGCTCTGCTTACGATACTTGGAAAGACGTATATACGTCTTCTTCGTACACAACCTGCTCAATCGGGAAAAATGCAACGATCACTTCCGTGTGTCTCGGAAGGTCGGGCTCGACGTTTACCGTGTTTCCCCTTGTTGCCAACGGCGCTGAAGGGATTTCTTCCTGGACGAAAGTGGTGACGGACGAACAGTATTTTGAAAATGACGATTGTCTCGTTCACGTTTGGGATCATTGCGCCGACAACATCTCCTTCAAAAATTATTCTTACGAAAAACTCGCCGCACCGCTTACATTGGAAGACAAAGCGGAGTATGACGTTCCCGCCACAGTTTACGGCGGTGACGTTGCTCTTTCTTCGATTGCGCTTTCGGCAAGCGGCGGAAGCGGAGAATACACTTTCTCCATCGTGAGCGCGGCAGACGGGAATACAAGCGGCGTAGGTATTATTTCAACCGAAACCGATTTGAATAAAATATACGTCGCTCCAAACCTCAGAGGCGTAAGCGAAGCGACGGAAATCACTGTCAAGGTGACGGACAAAGGCGGATACTCCAAGACCATCACCGTAAATATCGGCGCGGTTGCCGCGCCTACATACAGCGCAACCGTAGATAACGTTGATTTCGGCACGGTGAGAGTGGGATATTCTCCGGTCACGCAAGTTCCCATCCGCATTGCCAACACGGGTACGGGAAAATTGTGGACTAACGGTTCGTTCGTCACGCTCGAAGGTGAAAACGCAAGTGCTTTCACGTTAAATTTTTATTCTAACCCCTCTTACATCGGAGCGGGCAAGGAGAATAATACGTCGTGGAGCGTAAAACCCAAAAGCGATTTGCCGGTTGGCAGTTATACCGCTACGATAAAGTTCAGCGGCATACCCGAATGGTCACAGTACGGTGGATCAAGCGTTGAGGCAACCGCAACCGTTACGTTTGTCGTAACCGAACACGATTTCGATACTTCCACGTGGGAACACGACGAAACAAAGCATTGGAATCCCTGCAAGGACGTGGGCTGTACTGTTCACGGCAACGAAGCCGCGCATGATAAAAACGGCGAAGTAAAGGGCGCGGTAGCGGCTACGTTTGATAGCGACGGACAAACGGGCGATAAACACTGCTCGGTATGCGGCGCAAAGTCGGAGGATAGCAAGGTTATTCCCGCAGGAAAATATATCCGTGAAAGTTCGGCGACAATGACGCCTGCGGCAATCACGGACAAGATGACGGCAAAAGATTTGACGTTTACGTCGGGCGACAGCACGAAATACACAGTCGGGCTTTATGGTTGGCGCGTATTCGATCTCACGGACGATTCTTTGAATACCGACGGCGGCAAATACCCCAAAGACAGCAAATTTATTGCAAATCACGAGTATGCGATAGAAATCGCATTTACCGCCGTAGGTTCTTACGAATACGAGGAAATGTACGCTACGCACTTCTCTACGTTTACGGTAAACGGACAGCCGACGCAAATTTCAACAGTTTCTTCTCTTGCAGGTTCAAAATATAGAAGAATTACGCTTACGGCGGCAGATACGACAATTCCCGTAACGGTTACCGACGTGCAGATTTCGTTTTCCGAACTCAACGTGGAAAGAGGCGGCAGTTATACGTTTACGGCAACGGTGAACGGTACGGGCGCATTTGATAATTCGGTTATTTGGAGTGTAGAGGGCGCTGATAGCTCTACGATAAGCGTGGGCGGCATATTGAGCGTTACGGCAAACGAAAGCTCGTCCACGATTACCGTAAAGGCAACGTCCAAACAGGATAGTACGAAGTATGCGACGAAAACTGTTACAGTCAGATCGCTTATAACCGTCAGCCAAAAGGGTGTGGAAACGCAATACAAGGTTGTTGCAGGCGGAAAAATAAATTTAACGGCGGCAACGGCGGCAAGCGGTTATCACTTCAAAGAATGGCAGGTATCGGGTGCGGGAACGTTTGCAGATAAAACTGCGCAAAAGACCGAGTTTACCGTTCCAAACGAAAACGTAACGATTGCGTCGGTTTACGAATTGCATACGGCGAATGGTGAGGGTTGGTTGACCGATTCGACAAAGCATTATCACGTTTGCTCTTGCGGTACGGAAATCGACGCAGCTCCGCATACTTTCGGAGAATGGACGGTAATAAAGCCCGCCACCGAAGATGAAAAAGGTTCGCGCGAGCGTTCGTGTTCGGTATGCAGTTATAAACAGACGGAAGAAATAGACAAACTTCCCCATACGCACAATCCTGCATCGGCGTGGACTAATGATGCTACGGGACATTGGCACGCTTGCTCTGGCTGTAACGAAAAACTTGACTTTGCGGCGCATACGCCTGACCGTGCGGAGGCAACCGAAACCGAACCTGTAAAATGTTCCGTATGCGGATACGTCATTACGCCTGCGCTCGGTCATACGACGCATACACCGGAAGAAAATTGGCGTTACGATGAAAACAACCATTGGCACAAATGCGATGGCTGTTCGGAACAACTTGACAAAGCTACGCATACATACGGCGATTGGACGGTAACGAAACAGCCCACCGCAACGGAAAGCGGAGAGAAAGAGCGTACTTGTTCTGTATGCGGTTACAAACAGATCGAAACAGTACCTATGACGGGTGAATCCGAAAAAGTTGCAATAACCGTTACGGGCGGCAACGGCGGCGGTAGCTACAATGTGGGTGACACGGTTACTGTAACGGCGAACGCCCCCGCCGAGGGAAAGGAATTCGACGGTTGGTATGTAAACGGCGAAAAAGTTTCTTCCGATAATTCCTATACCTTTACGGTTACGGAGGGAATAACGCTCGAAGCCCGTTATGTAAACACAAGCGGCGGAGACGTTACTCCCGGCGGCGAAATCACTCCGACGCCTGATAAAAAGGACGGACTTTCGGGCGGAGCGATTGCAGGTATTACGATAGCGTGCGTGCTTGTTGCGGTACTCGGCGGATTTGCGATTTTTTGGTTTGTGGTTAAGAAAAAATCGTTTGCCGAACTGATTGCCGCAATCAAAGGATTGTTCAAAAAGAAATAAACGGGAAAAATCATGAGCGCAATTAAAAAACTAATTATAAGTGTTATCGTAATAATAGCAATCGTTGCCGTGGCTCTTATCGGCGTGTATATCGCCGCAAGAGTGAAATTGGGAGTCGATTTGTTTCGCACCATAGGACAGTTGAAAACTCTGAGTCAACCCGTAAACGAGCAGGAAGCCTTTCCTGCGGCATACAAAAGCCAAGACCTTGCCGATTTGAAATCGCAGACGGAAAGTCAGCTGGGCAACGTCGTGCTTTATGAAGAAGGCAAGGGTTACGAGGGCTACACCGTCGATTTTACGGCGCTTGCCGTTTCGGGTGCGACGGCAAAACCCGTTATTCTGTCCGAACAACAGGCGGGCGCGCTTGCCGAAATCGTATTCTATCAGCAGACGGGCGGGAAACTGACGATAGCGGACAAAGAAATCTCCGTATGTGTTTTGCAGATTGCCTTTACTGAAATCGATGCGGAAACGGGGGATGCCGACTTGAATGTCACAGTGAAGTTGGATCTTACTCCGTTCAAGAACGATATGGAAGGGTTTCCTTTCAATATGCTTAAAGGCGTCGTGCCTGATGCACTTTACGTTACGTCCGTAGTTCGCATTGAAAAGGGAGAGGGACTTGCCTACACCGTCACGCCCAAATATCTTACGATAAACAACCTTTCGGGCGACGACACGTCGGACTTCTTCCATACGCTGGACGTAGTCTTGAAAATCGGCAGTGCGGAAGACCTGAATGCGAAAATCGGCACAACCGCCGCAAACGCTCTCATCGGCACGGAGCAAAACCCCGGTTTTGTCTATGCGTTGAAATCCGTAAGCGGTTCGGGTAGTTTTGGCTTTGCCTCGTTTGAGAAAGACGGCAAACAAGTAAACGCACTGATTTTCTAATTATTTATTTTTCAACACGAAAGAGCCGTTCTTCCCGAAAGAGCGGCTCTGATTTTTGTTATTATTTTAATTGTTCGGAATATAGGTTTTATCCCCGACTTTAACGGCTTTATAGGTTGTGCCGCCTATGTTTTTCTCAAAATATTCGGGTTCGCCGTTGGCGGTTGCTCGAAGGATGAATTTGTCGGGATATTCTTTTGTTAAACGTTCTATGTTTCCGTCAAGGAATTGCGTATCGTCGGACACTTCAATAATCTTGAAGCCACGCTTTATAAGGTCGGCGGAAAATTGCCACTTCTTTTCAAAAAGTCCGAAAGAATCCATAATAATAGAAATATCTTTTTCGGGGTGATATGCTGTAATGCGATAGTAGTTGTTCATAGTTATTCTCCTTTGCCGTTAGGCGGCTAATTGTTTTATCTTTCTGTTGGCGTAAGGCAGCCATTTCTTGTTGACGAACTCCATTACGCAGTCGTCGGGTTTAGAATCGTGGTCGCCATAGCATTGAAGAACTTTCTTTTGCTTGGGCGAATACTCAATCGTAACGAATGGAACGTCGGGTTGTTCTTTGGTGCGGATAAAGAATATAAGCGATTCTTCTCTCGCGAATTTTTGGTCGTAACCCATACGTCCTACGCAGTGATGAAGTTCGTCTCCTTCACGTGTTAAATCTGACGGTTTTTGTGCGATAATCGCTATATAGACCGACTTTTTATCATATTCAAGCCCTAAATACTTGCTTGCAACGGCGGAAAATTTATCGTAAAATGCTTTGCGTTCTTGCTCGTCTTTCAAGGCTTTGGCGGTACTGTATTCGTCAATGCGAATATCGTGCCAACGTTTGAAATCGTGGGGATAGCGGTTTTTGTCCATACTCATATCCAAGCCGAGATAATTGCAAGCACGCAAATAATCCCGATACGAATACGGGTTTGTGTTCTGACTGCGGATATACAGCACGAATTTTTCAAGGTCGTTTTTGAAGAAAGTCCGCAACTCTTTGAGTTCGGTTTCTTTGGATAACTGCATACGGTATTTTTTATACGCTTGCAAATCGGCAATGGGTTTGTTGGTCCTGAACGCCCTCAAAATTACGTCAACGTAATAGCCGTTTTGCATTATTTCGGCGCGATTTTTCATAAGCCATTTGCAAAAGCGTTTGTTCTTGCCGATTTCTTTCAAGATTTGCGTAGAAAAGGCATATCCACCAAGTCCCGCTTTCATCAGGTATTCGATTTGCGGATACTGCTCGTAATAGCGTAGATATTTCAAAATATCTACACCGCGATAAAGATTGACTGCGGAATACTTGTATTCCGGGAATTTGTCCAAATACTCACGGTTTACTATCGGCGCGAACGGATCGAAATATTTATCTTCGGAAGAGCCCCAAGCGGTACTTTCGTACCAACGCTCGGATTTTTGCAAGCCTTGCTCGTACCAACCGACCTGATAGCCGGCAATGTAGTAAAATACCATATCTTTTACAAAGCACTCTTTGGAGTTCAGACCGTGAACGGCGACTTGCTTATACAGCCATTGCTTGTAATGGTTCTTAACCGCAACTGTAACTTTTACAAGTTCGCCGTCGTTCTTTGTAAGATATGAATAAAATCGTGTATGACCGGGAGCGCAAGTCAGATTTTCTTTGTCGTAACGCCTGACACGCTCAACTATGTATTTCGGAACGGGTTTAATCTTTTCGACTTTCATTTGTATTACCTCACAATAAACGTATCGCCTAAAACTGCTTTGAGTTTTGCAATAATTTCGTTGTGGGCGACAGGTTGTTCGGCTTCATAAATTTCTTGCGGTTCTTCGACGTCGCCGTCAAACTTTCTCATATCGTCTTCGGTTAAATCGTCGCAGAGAATTTCGCCCGTATCTTTGTCTATAAGTCGATTATCCGAATAATTTACACGCTGAATAAATTGCGTATCATAGGGATTTTCGATGATATACAGGTCGTGCCGTTTAACGATTTTAGCGAAGTAATTTTCGGCTGCGTGATAAGGGAAACCGATCATCGGGATACGGTTCTCTAAGCCAATGTCGCGGCTTGTAATAGTCAGTTCGAGTTCGTTACCGAGCATAACGGCATTGTCCCCGAAAACCTCGTAAAAGTCGCCCAAACGAAGTGCAACGACAGCCGTCGGACGTTCGCTTTGGTAAAGCATATAATCCCGATAAGTCTGATTTCCTTTCGGTTGTTCTTTGACGGCGGTAGGCTTTACTTGTTGCGACTCTTCTTCGGCAACGATTTGTATTGCCTCTTGCATTTCTTCTTCCGTCGGTATATCCGAATCGTCGTCTTTTGTAACGCTTTCGGCTGTTGAAGTGTCGTTTACGGTATCTTTAACGTCCGTTTCGTCGAGTCTGTCAAAGATAGAGAATTGTAAGTTCTGCGGTTTCGGTTTAGCGACGGAAGTCGGCGTATAGGTCGATTTTTGCGTAGTTTTCGGTTTTGCTACAACGGGTTTATATTCTTCGCCGTCTATCGTGTAAAGCGTTCCTTCGATGCTTTCCTCCTCGAAATAATGGATTGCCCAACCGTAAACGGTAGTGTCGTCAACGCAAGCGGAAGAAGCACCTTTTTCTGCGAGTTTTCTCGCTTCGTCACAAGCGTATTTCATAAAGCCGGAAAGAGTCTTTTTGTTGATAAGAGGCTTGCCGTCTTTTTCAAACGGCGTGCCATTATTTATTTTGTCCGCTAACGTTTCGCTTGCATTTTCTTGTAAGTATGCAAGTATAAGATCTTCTTGCCTATTTGCGGCTGTGAGATTTAATTTAACCATCGTTTTCACACTCCTTTTGTAGTATTTCTAAAATATCTTTTTCTTCGTAGCCCGACGAGCAAAGCCAGATAATTATTGCAAGCGTTTCAAGGCTCGCACCTCGTTTGTTGCGCTCGAATAATTTTTCGTATTGACGGCAGTCGCCACCCGTAAACCATTGATATTCGTTGCAAAGGCGATATAGGGTTTTGTTAGATAATTTCATAGGTATCACGCTCCTTAAAAGGGTAAATCGTTTAGAAGTTCGGCGGCAGTGCCTTCCAAATCGGAAAGCGTTGTATAGTTGTTAAAACCGCCGCGGTAATCCGTTTCGTTTTTAGCCGTGCGAATAAGTATGTGGTTATACCATTCGTTAGAGAAATATCTGACGTCGGATATGGATATGTAAACACATTTGTTTTCCGCACTTTTGATGAAAGCCGAAAAGCAATAATGATTTTTACCGACGTTTACAAGTCGCCAATGATTATTTTTGCAAACCGACTTCAAGTAGTTTATATATTTCGTTTGAAAAGATTTGTAATCGTCGCCGGTGTAACAGCCCGACGAAAATTCGTAATTTACGTATTTATCTAAATCTTTGAGTTTTGCCATAGCCGTTACTCCTTTATAATTCCGTAAATATCGTCGGCGTAATATTCGCATACGAACCAATTAAAAAGAGCGTGACATTTCACGCCCTTATAATCCACAATATAATCGTTGTCGCCGACTTCTTCGAGTACGGTAATTTCAGCCATTTTGCCGTTAAGCGAATGAATGTGTGCCATTGCTTTGTATCCGTTCATATCAATACCACTCCATATAATAAATTTGTGCGTCGGGATCATTTTCTAAAATCCGTTTTGCCGTTGTAAATGCCGAAACGACGTTTTGCCAATCGGCTTTTTCGTATTCGCTGTCGAATTTGTTTCTTTCAAGTTTTTCGTTGGCATAGTCGATAATCTCAACGACTTTGTTGTAAGAAATTTCTTTGTCTTCGAGATTGAAATCGTCGTAAATTTCAAGGACTTGTCTAAGATAATCCGACACGTCATAGGCTTTTCGCCAATATCCGATTTCAGTCGTGCCTTTGTTAGCGGGGGCAATCGGAAATAATCCGTCGCAAGCACCGCGTGAAGATTTTTGTTTTACAGATTTTGTTTTTGCTCTTAAATATTGATCTAATCCCATAATAATTACCTCATTATAATTTTTACTATTTCGTTCAAGTCGTCGGGAAGGACGGCTTCTATTTTGTTAAAACCGTTAAGTTCGCCTATACTGTTAGGCTCGTAAGAGTTATCTCTTGCGCCCATGTCATATTTTAGCGTTACGCTTTTTTTACTACGACAAATATACTCGCCTTTATACAGGGAATCGTCGTTATAATCGCAATGCAAAGTAACGTGAAGGCTGTAATCGCCATATTTAGCGTCGCTGTCTTTTTTCTTGAACCGGACGCACGTTTCGCTTCTCAGTCCGAACGGACCGAGAATTTCGTATTCAGTGCAGCCTAACATAGGCACAAGGGCTTTTGCCATAGGGTGAAGTATATAGTCGAGCCAACTCGTGTATTGCATTTTCTTTTCAAGCCTGCGTAGTTGCCGTTGTTTGTCGGCAATTTTTTCTTCTAACTTGCGAACGTTATTTTCTTGCTTCAAGTAACTAGCGTATATTTCTTGCATATTCGTCATATCGCACCTCACGCAACACGTTTTATTCCACCGCCGAAAGAGCGGATACCGATAGTTCCGAATTCTGAGCAGAAATCGTCGGTTTTGTTCCAGATGTAGGCATAGGCATAATACATATTGCCTTGCGAATATAGCATTTCATCCCATTCTTCCTCATAGTCGGATATAAAAAGAAAGTCGTAACATTCGCCAAATTCGGCGTATTCGTGCGTTACGGCATATACAAGCACATTGTGCTTTTCTTCAAACGCCTTGATTTTATCCATAAGTTCCGGTTCTTGCCAAGCCAAGAATCCGCCGAAGTTTTCATAGAAACAAACGGTATTGTCTTTCTCAAAGCCTTTTATGTAGGGCTTGTAGATGTCTAACTTTTTCATAAGTTCGATTGCTTTTGCTTTTTTGTTTTCGATAGTGATATTCATAGTAAATCTCCTAATTTTTATTGAATTTCTATAAGCCCGTCGCTGTATTCTTGCAAATATTCTTCGCCGCAGTATCTTCCGTAGCGTTCGAGGTCGATAAAATCTAAAATGTGGTCGGGTATGTTGTATCCACAACAGTCAAGCATTTCTTTGCCGTAATCTTCCCAGTCGTAACCGCTCCAAAGGTTGATGTCATCGTCCCAACGGTCGCCGCGAGATTTTACACGTTCTTCAAAGTCGTCGAAGCAGCGAACTTCAAGGAAAGCACAGAACACTTTATACTTGTAATCGTTTATGAGTACGCCCGATTCGTTAAGAGTATTGAAAAGGGTTTCCGGGTTGACGTAATCCCAATTTACCGAGCCGTCGTCGATGCCTTCAACGTCTTGTATAAACAATTCTTCGTCGATGCCGTCGAGTTCAAAGCCTTCTTTTTTAAGTTCTTCGGAAATTTCTTCCCAATCGGAATAATCCGAAAGATCAAGCCATTTCGAGCCTAAGGCACGTTCGTTACATTCGTTGTAAGGACCCCAAGATCCGATTACGATATTGATGTTACCGGTCATTTTGGTTGCCTCCTTCGATAGCGATTTTTTCTTCAAGCATATCTCGCACTTCGTCAAACAGTTCTTCTAAGTCGATAATAGGCTTATTCATTATTTGCAAGCCTCCGTTTCGTCGATATAAATTTTTTCATAGGTATTACCGTATTCGATGTAATGACCGCGTTCGTCTTCAAACACTTGATAATCCAGAACGCTTATGCGTCCTTGTTTCGTAACGGCAAAAGTGATAAGTTTCTTGTCGGGGCAATACATAACGGTGTCAAATCTTACAAGACATTCGCCATCGTTGTAATCGAACCCGTCTGTGTCGATAAATGCAATTTCGTTAAGGTTAATCATTTTCAAATCCTCCTTATACCGCTTTGTACCAAACCGAATATTCAACTTCGATATCTCGTCCGTTGTATTCGTAATACATAGTCACGTAACCGCTGTACTCGTTTTCTTTGCCGAGTATTTTGTGGCAGTGCTTTCCGACGTCATCGAACGCTCGTGTGTAACGTTTACCGTCTTGCGAAGTGCATTTGCAGAACAACGTGCCTTCGTCGTTAAGAAATCCGAGACCGGAAATCTTGTAGTCCGAGTTACCTCTGACTTTTCTAATGGAATAAACTACTTTTTTCATTTTGGATTTTACCTCCATTTTTTATTTTCTGCCTTTCGGCAGGGGCAAAGGAGCATAAGTCGAAACGTATTAAAAATGAAAATTCGGTTGCGATGGAGAAAATCAACCGCCAAAGGATTTGAGCGAAAAATACTATCGTAAAAGAAAAAAGAGCCAAACTCTTTATCGAGTCTGACTCTGTTCTTCAATATTAAAGTTTTAAGTAGTATTTTTCCGTGCAGTTGATTTTCTCGCTGACTTATGCTACAACAGCCACCACGAAAGGCAATAAAAAATGAATGCGAATATTGTTTATGTGGTAATTGAATAGGGTGTTCTAACGAGGTTAAGTAAAGGTGCCTTCTCTGGATGCAGCGGTTTGACAAGCATAGTAATTCCGGATAGCGTGACGAGTATTGGGAATGAAACGTTTTATGGTTGTCGCAACTTGGTAAGTATTGATTTCAATGGGACAATGGAACAATGGAATTCAATATCAAAATCAATCGGTTATGGATTGCCGGACGCTTGTAAGATTATTTGTACGGACGGTACTATCGAATCGTAAGGCTATTAAACACAAAAATATACTCAAAAAAGCAACCGCGCAAGCGGTTGTTTTATTTGTGTGTTTTCTGTGCGGATTTGGCCGAAATCGGCGGGGCAAAGCTGCAAAAAATCAAAAAATCTTTGCGTTTGGCGTTTTCTTTTTGGTTCGGCGAGCAATGATTTGGACAAAAAAGCTTTTTATGCTATACTGAATGTGCCGAAATCAGCGGAAAAAGTATAACGAAAAATAGTTTTAACCGCATAGGAGAAAGGAGAAATTACGTTATGACAGGTGAAGAATTTTTGCAGTTGACGCAGAGTCTGATATGGCTTCTTGCGGGCGTCGGGGTGTTCATAGTGGGTATGAACTTCATGGGCGACGCTCTCGAGAAAAGCGCCGGAAACGGAATGAAAAAGCTGCTCGGAAAAATCAGCAACAATCGCTTTTCGGGCGTGGGAATCGGCGCGGGTGTGACGGCAATCATACAAAGTTCTTCCGCAACGTCGGTTATGGTTATCGGTCTTGTCAACGCCGGCGTGATGACGCTTATGCAGGCAACGCCGATTATTATGGGCGCGAACATAGGCACCACGATAACGGGCGTGCTGGTTGCGCTTAAAAACGACTATTTCAACATGGTTATGTATCTTCTGGCGTTTGCGGGCGTTATGATGGGGTTCTCCAGAAAAGAGAAGGTGAAAATTGCCGGAAGTCTGTGCTGCGGCCTGGGGCTTATTTTCGTGGGGCTTTCCGTGATGAGCAGTGATCGCGCATTCGGAAATCCGCTTGTCGAAACCATGTTCACTAAGGTTTTTGCGGTCATGGATTTTCCGCTTCTGCTCATTTTGGTGGGCGTGATTTTCACCGCGCTCATTCAAAGCTCTTCCGCGGCAACGGGCGTGGTGATAACGATGGTCGGAGCAAAAGTGCTGCCGCTGGATCTTGCGCTGTTTATAGTTCTCGGCGCAAATATCGGCACCTGTGTTACGGCGCTTCTTGCGTCCGTCGGCGCGAACGCAAACTCCAAACGCGTGGCGCTTATCCACTTCACCTTCAACGTCATCGGCACGGCTCTTTTCACCGTGCTTATATGGATATTCAAGGATCCCGTCGTCAGACTTTTGACTTCGATGTTCCCGGGAGAAAACCCGACCGCGCTTCAGATGCGCATATCCGTTTTCCACGTCATATTCAACGTGACGACCACCGCTTTGCTGCTGCCGTTTGTTAAGCAACTGGTGAAATATTCCTGCCTCGTAATAAAAGATAAAGAGGAGCCTCATTCCGAGTACGCTCTGAAATACGTCGACGATCGTCTGCTGGCGATGCCTCCGGTTGCGCTGATGCAGGTGAAAAAAGAAATCGACTATATGATAGAAAAGGTTGAGGAAAACCTTAATCTTTCTTTCGGGGCGCTGGAAAAACGCAGCACAGAAAACGGCGCAAAAGTCGCCGACAACGAACGCGTCATCGACTTTACCAACAGCGCGCTTACGAAGTTTCTGATCAAGCTTTCGCCGTCGGTCGACGAGAGCGACGAAAAGGTCATAGGTTCCTATTTCCACGTTCTTAACGACCTTGAAAGAATAGGCGACCACGCCGAAAACTTCTATGAAATCGGCGAGGAAATGCGCAAAAAGGGCTTGGCGTTCTCGCAAAAAGCGCAGGATAAAGTGCGGATAATGTTCGATAAAACCATCGAAATGTTTGTAATCGCAAAAGACGCGTTTGAAAACCTGAACAAGGAAAAGCTGCCCGAGCTGACCGTTCTCGAGAACGAAGTGGACAGAATGAAAAAGCAGCTCGAAAGCAGTCACTTCTCGCGGCTTGCGGAAGGATCCTGCAACGTGGAATGCAGCCCGTATTATTCGTCCGCCGTTTCGGGGCTGGAGCGTGTGGCCGACCATCTCGTGAACGTCGGTTACAGCATAATGAACCCGACCGGTTCGCAGAAAGAAGCCGACTGAAAAGGGAAAAGCATATAAAAACCAAAACGCAACGAATACCGTTGCGTTTTTTTGAAAACGGGAGTATAATTGAACTATTGCTATGGCGATATGTCAAAAAGGGGGACTTCGTATGAAAATTTTGGTTGCGGAAAGAATACGGGAGCTTATGCGCGTCGAAAACCTGACGCAGGTTGCGCTTGCCGAGCGCGTGGGCGTGAAACAAAACACCATAAGCGCCTGGCTTTCGGGCAAAAAGGAGCCGTGCATAAGGTCACTTTGGCTGCTGGCGGATTACTTTGAGGTGTCGGTGGACTATCTTATCGGCCGCGCAGAAGTTTGACTTTTGGCGCGCCGCAAGCTAAAATATAAAAAACCGGGAGTAAAAAATGACGGAACGACTCAGAGAATTGAATTTTGAAGAACTTAAAAAGCTTTACGCAGGTCGCATGCAAAACGATTTTCCGCTTGCCGAAATAAAGCCGCTGGAGCTTTTGGAAAAGCAATATAAGAAGGGACAGTGCAAGGCTTACGAATTGATTTGTGGCGGCGAGCCGAAGGCTTACGCCGTTTTTCAGATCCCGGACGAGGGGGACGCATGGCTTTTGGACTATCTTGCGGTGATTTCGTCGGAAAGAGGAAAGGGCTACGGAAGCAAGATGCTTTCGGCAATAAAAACCGATTTGCCTGCCGGCGCGGTTATGCTTGAAATCGAAAGAACGGACCTTGCGGCAAACGATGAGGAGCTAAAAACAAGGACTCGCCGAAAAGCTTTTTACATTAAAAACGGAGTGACGGAAACGGGGGTTACGACGGTTGCGGACGGCGGAATAGGATACGAAATTCTGTGCATAGAAAAGGGCGAAAAAAAGGATTCCGCCCATTATGCAAACGCCATGCTGAAAATCTATGAAACGCTGTTCAAAAAGGGCGAATATTCGGTAAAAATCGCAAATTCGGCCGTACAAACGGCGGAAGTTGTGGCCGCGCTGGTGAAAAACGGCGACAAATTTCTGATATGTCAAAGGCCGAAAAACAAGGCGCGCGGACTGCTTTGGGAGTTCGTGGGCGGCAAGGTGGAAAACGGCGAAACGGAAGCCGAGGCGCTTAAACGAGAGCTGAGGGAAGAACTGGACGTTTCGATTGAAACGGTGCGGCTTTTTGAAAGAGTTCGACACGAGTATCCGGACCTCACTGTTTATCTGTCGGTTTACGAGGCGAGAATCGTTTCGGGAGAGCCGAAAATGCTCGAACATAGCGACATAAAGTGGATTTTGCCCCGAGAAATCGACGACTACGATTTTTGCCCCGCAGACGAGGCGATACTCCGGAAAATCAAAAAAGAATTTTAACGTAAAAACCGCCGAAAAAAATCGGCGGTTTTTTATGGATATATTCTAATTTTCGTTTTCGAAAACCGAAAATGAGGGAAGGGAATTTTCAAAAAAGATTTTGTACGCCTCGCAAAAGTCTTCGCTTTGCCGTTCGCGCCGACAGCCTCCGCCCCTGCAAACGCGGAAATACTTGCAGGAAAGGCACTTTTCGCGCGGTTTCAGGCTGCTTTGCAAAAATCCGATCATTTTCGGGTTTTTTGCGATTTCGAAAAAGCTTTGGCGGTTGACGTTGCCCAAAAGATATTCGTCCGTCGCGTAGAAATCGCAAGGATAGACGTTGCCGTTTGCTTCCACGACGAACCCCGCGTTGCAATGGCCGTTCATGCCGCAAAGCTCGGCGGGAAGACCGAGATAATTTCGGACGAAATTGTCCAGCTTTCTTTCGCTGACGAAGCTTCCGGAGAGATAGTCCTTGACGTAGAGAGAAAAGAGCTTAGTGAGGAAGTTTCCGTATTCTTTCGGGGTGGGATAGAAGTCCTCGGTCGGCTTTTCGGACAGTGGTCTAAGGCAGGGAACGAACTGAAGATATTTAAGATTGTGGCGCTTGAAAAAAGCGTATACGTTTTCGACGTTGTTTGCGGAATATTTGGTTAAAACCGACAAAACGTTGAATTGAACGCCGTATTCCGTCAACAAATTGATTGCTTTGACTGTGCTGTCAAAGAGCGGAGTTCCGCCCGAAAACGTACGCAGACGGTCGGCTTTTTTGTCGCCGTCAAGGCTCAGACCGATAAGAAAATCGTTGTCTTTGAAAAACTTTGCCCACGCCTTAGTGAGGAGAGAGCCGTTCGTTTGCAGGCCGTAAAAAACGGTTGTGCCCGAAAGGTTTTTTTCGTTCACGGCAGCCACGAAGCGCTTGAAAAAATCAAGGCCCGCAAGCGTAGGTTCGCCGCCTTGGAACGTAAAGAATATGCGGCCGCCGTTTGAAAAATCCAAAGCTTTCGCGATAAGGTTTTCGGCGGTTTCAAGGCTCATAAGGCCGAAATCCGATTGCTCGCGCAGGCTTGCTTCGTCCTTATAAAAACAATATTTGCAGCTTGCGTTGCAACGCCCCGACGCGGGTTTCACAAGCACGGAAATGGTTTTTGGCAACTTTCGTCCTCCGATGAAGTGGTTTGAAAACATTATAACTTATTTTTTTTATTATTACAATAAAAGCCGACAAAAAGGTTGAGAACTTTTGCGCTTTTGTGCTATAATAGGTCGGAAGGAGACATTATGAAAGGCAAATTCGTTACGTTTGAAGGCTGCGAGGGAGTCGGCAAGTCCACTCAGCTTAAGCAGCTTAAGGAATATTTGGACAAAACCGGTCAGCCTGCGATTTTCACCAGGGAGCCGGGCGGCAACAAAATCAGCGAACAGATCCGTTCGGTTATTCTCAATCCCGAAAACACCGAAATGAACGCTATGTGCGAGGCGCTTTTATACGCCGCGTCGCGGGCGCAACTCGTGGACGAGGTGATAAAGCCTGCGTTGGATCGGGGAGAGCTTGTTATCTGCGACAGATTTTTGGACAGCTCCATCGCATATCAGGGCGGAGCGAGAGGCCTCGGCATCGAAAACGTTTTGGAAATCAACCGTCACGCAATTCAGGGCTGTATGCCCGATTTGACGGTGTTTTTGGATTTGTCGCCGGAACATTCGTTCCGAAGCCGTCAGAAATCGGCCGAGCTTCACGACAGACTCGAGGACGAAGCAATGGATTTTCACCTCAAGGTTTACGAGGGCTATCTTGAGGACGCCGAGATGTCGGAGGGCAGGATAGTCAAAATCGTTCCGTGCCAGAACAAAAAAGACACAACCGAAAAAATAATAGAGCTTTTGAGAGAAAAAGGTATAATAAGATAGATGCAGTTTGAGGAAGCCTTAAAAAACAGCAACGCCTACAAAAGTCTGGCGAAGGACGCGGACACGGGTAACGTGGCGCACGCGTATATGTTCGTATCTCCGGACGAAACGGCCCTTTTGAGTTTGGCCGAGCTTTCGGCGTTGAGGCTTTTTTGCGATAACGGCGGATGCGGGAAGTGTCCTGCCTGCGCAAAAATTCTGCATCGTAACCACAGCGACGTGGTTTTCGTGAACGAGGATCTGAAAAAAATCAAGGTGGAAGACGTTGCGGACATTGTGGACGACAGCATCGTGAAATCCAACGAGGGCGGCAAAAAGCTTTACGTTATATGCGGCGCGGATCAGATGACCCAAGCGGCGCAGAACAAGCTTTTAAAAACCTTGGAGGAACCGCCTCAAGACGTCATATTTTTCCTTTTGACTTCAAACGAACAGGCCATGCTGGACACCGTGCGTTCGAGGGTGAGAAAGATTGCGCTGGAATGCTTTTCGCCCGACGTCGTTTACAACGAAATTTTCAAGAAAACGGGCAGCTCGGAAACTGCGGAAGTGGCGGCGGCATGTTCTGGCGGAATGCTCGGAAAAGCCGACAAAATCGCGGCGGACGAGGGCTATAAACTTATCTATTCGGAAGCGTTCGACATTTTGTTCAAATTGACGAAAAGCTCCGATGTGGCGCCGCTTTTGGGGCGTAAAGTGTTTGTTCGGGAAAATTTCGGCATTTTGCTGGACGTTATGTCCATAATATTTAGGGACGTTCTGGTGGCGGACGGCGACGGCGAACTTTCGGTCGGAACGTTTGAGAAAGAGAACGTCAAAAAGCTTGCGGCGGAATTTTCTGCCGAGGCCGTGGGGAAAATAATTTACCTTATAAACGACGAACGGAAAAAACTGTTTTTCAACGTGTCGCAAACTGCCGTGGCGGAAAACTTGCTTATGGGCATTTTACAAATAAAATATAATTGCAAAAAACAATAGAGGGTATATGTCGATAATAGTCGGAATCAAATTCAAAAACAGCAACAAGATATATTATTTCAGTCCCGAAAACATCGCGTTTTCGGAGGGGGACGGCGTTATCGTGGAAACCGCGAGAGGCACCGAATACGGCCGAGTCGTGGTTCCGAACAAAGAGGTAGACGACTCCGAAATCGTTCAGCCGTTAAAGCCGGTTTTGAGAAAGGCCACCCCAAAAGACGACGAACAGCTGAAAAAGAACCTGCAAAAGAGGGAAGAGGCGCTGAGAACCGCGGCGGAAAAAATCGCCAGACGCGGGCTTCAGATGAAGCTTGTGGACGCGGAGTACACTTTCGATTGCAGCAAGGTTATCTTTTATTTCACGGCCGACGGCCGCATCGACTTCAGGGAGCTGGTGAAGGACCTGGCCGCGGCGTTCAAGGTGAGGATAGAACTCAGGCAGATTTACGAACGCGACGACACAAAAATGCGCGGCGCGCTTGCCCAGTGCGGCAGACCGTGCTGTTGCACCACGCACCTGCCGGACTTCGAAAAGGTTTCCATAAAAATGGCAAAGCTTCAGGGGCTCAGCCTTAACCCGACCAAAATCAGCGGCGTTTGCGGCAGACTTATGTGCTGTTTGAAATACGAAAACAGCTACTACGCCGAAACCTACAAGCTGATGCCGAAAATCGGAAGCAAAGCAAAAACTCCGGACGGGGAGGGCGTCGTGGAGGATAACGACATCATCCGCCGCACGGTGAAGGTGAAAATCCGCACCGCCGACGACACTTTTGAAATTAAAACCTACAAGCTCGAGGAAGTCAACGCAAAAGAGCATCAGAAGGACAGCGACGTGGGCGCCGACGTTCCGGACGACGTAAAATCGATTTTGGACTAAAAATTTGTCAAAAACGCTATACATCTTCAAAACGATGTGATATAATGAAGGCACAATATTAAAAAGTGAGGTAATGGATATGGCATATGTGATCAGTGACGACTGCATTATGTGCGGCGCATGCGCGGAAGGTTGCCCTGTCAGCGCAATCAGCGAAGGCGACGGCAAATACGTTATCAATGCCGACGAATGCATCAGCTGCGGTTCTTGCGCAGACGTTTGCCCTGTCGGAGCTCCGTCCGAAGAATAAGCAAACGAAAAAACACAAAACAAAAGTTGAAAGGCGCATCGGCGCCTTTTTTCTTTTTCAAAACAAAAATTGCATAACGACGCAAATTTTGCATAAAAACTTGTATAATGCATAAAATCGGCGGTTTTATAAAAAATACGATACGGCGGAGGAAAGAAGGATTTTTCGCCGTTTTCAATATAAATTTGTTAAATAAGCACTTACTTTAGTATATAAATATAAGCAATTTTTTTTCGAACATTGAAAAAATATTAAAAAACGAAAAAAATTTTTCAAAAATAGTTGCCATATAGTATATGCTGTGTTAAAATGTTAATAATTTATCGTTTATGCACTTGTGTATAAATATTAAATTTGTCAACCAACCACGTTTCAAAGTTTAATTTGAAATAAATTTTAAAATTTTATGGAGGTATCAAAATGAAAAAGAAACTTATCGCATTGCTCGTAGCAGTCGTGTTGGTTCTTTCGGTTGCGTCCGTTGCTGCTTGCAACAAGGAAAAAAATAAAATCCCAGACGCAAATCTGAAAAAAGGTACTTATCACACCACCACGGCCGTTATGCCGAGTAACTGGAATGAGTTTACTTACGCCGATAACAACGACACTCAGATTATGAACTATATCGTTTCTTCGTTCTTCGAATACGACTATCTGTTTGACGCGGCTAAAGGCGGCAAGTATAACAAAGACGGCACCATCAACGCTGCCGCAATCGTTTCCGGCGGTTACACCACCAACTATTCTGCGGCTACCAAATTGGAAGACGTAACTTCCAGCGTTGACGCAAAATGGGGTTATACTGCAGAACAAAAAGCAGAAGGCGGCTACGCTTGGAAAATCACCTTGCGTAAAGATCTCAAATGGGACGACGGCACTGAAATTCATGCAGGCGACTTCGTGTATTCCATGAAAGAAATGCTCAACCCTGATTTCTTGAACATGCGCGCTAACACCTACTATGACACTCTTCGTATCAAGAGATCCAGAGCTTACTTCTACAAAAACCAGGAAGCAACCTATCCTACCATCGGTAGCCATGGTTTCGCTTCTAACGCTGCGGCAGTAGAAGCCGGCGCAGACATCTACGTCAACCCTGTTTCCTTTGGTAGTGCATTAGGTTGGGACGTGAGCGCATACGTTGATAAAGACGGCAAACCTATCCCTTCTTGGATTTCCATCTCCGACGAAACAGTTTACGATTCCGCCGAAGCCTGGAAAGGCGAAGCCGAATCCGATCCTTTGAGTGGTAAAGACCTTTGGGGTGCTTATCTCAATCCTACGAGTGGCCAGTTTAATGAATACTGCGAAGTCGGTGCAGACTATGAAAGCTGGCTCGGTATCAAAGTTATCAACACCGATCGTAACGTTGCTTGGGAAGAAGTAGGTATGTATCAAGTCGACAAAGACTCTTTCGTTGTCTGCCTTGACAAATCTTATCAATTCCTTAAGGATGACGGCAGCCTTTCCTACCTCGCTGCTTACTATATGTCAAGCCTTCCGCTCGTAAAACAGGATCTGTACGAGTCTTGCAAACAAGCTCCTGCAACCGGTTCTACTTTGTGGACCAGCAACTACAACACCACTTTGGCAACCACCGCAAGCTGGGGCCCGTACAAACTGGCAGAATTCCAGAGCGGCAAATCCTACAAACTCGTCAAAAACGACAACTGGTACGGCTACGGCATGGATATGTATGCAAACCAGTATAACATAACTGCCATCGCTTGCGAATGTGTTCCTGAAAGCAACACTCAATGGTTGAAGTTCCTTGCGGGCGAAACCGACGACGTAGGTCTTGATTCCGAACACATCGCCGACTACATGCACTCCAAATACACCACTTACGTCCCTGGCACCGGCACGTTCGGTATGCAGCTTTTCGGAAACAAAGCGGTTTTGGCGGCAAGCGGAAACAACAACGGCATCCTCGCTATCGACGAATTCAGACAAGCTTTCTCGCTCTCTCTGAACAGAAGCGACGTCGTTGAAAAAATCTGGCCGGGCACCGCTGTCGTTTGCCTCGGTTTGATGAACAGTCAGTACTACTATGACGTTGAAAACGGCGGCGTATATCGCGCCACCAAACAAGCCAAAGAAGGTTTGCTCCGCGCTTACGGTTTCACCGAGGCCGACGGCAAATGGTCCAACGGTGCAGAAATCACCAACGCTTCTTTGGACGACGCTTACGATGCTTTGACCGGTTACAACCCGACTCAGGCAAAAGAACTCGTTAAGAAAGCTTACGACATTCTCGTTGCAAACGCAAAAGACTACGGATACGACGCAACCAAGGACATCACCTTCGTTTACGGTTCCTCCTCTGACACTCCAAAACAACGTGAAAGAGCAAAATATTTGCAAGGCGTTTTGGATGAACTCTGCAAAGATACCGCTCTCGAAGGCAAAATCAAAGTCGTGTTCGACGCCTCTGCAGGTAGCGAATGGGCAAACGCTTTCAGAAGCGGCAAAACTCAAATCGGTTTCGGTTACGGCTTCAGCGGCAACCCGTTCAACCCGTTTGACATCGTAGGTTCCTTCGTTGATCCTGAAGACAGCCTGAACTATCACACCTACTGGGACACCCAAAAAGTTCAAATGACTTTGACTCTCCCGGCAGGCAGCTATGAAGGCGCAGGTCAGACCATCACCATGAGCCTTGTCAACTGGTTCGATTGCTTGAACGGTCTTGCAGAAACCAACAACCGTACTTACAAGTACAACTGGGACGCAGGCAAAGCTCCGGCAGACGTGAGACTCGTTATCCTGGCTGCTTTGGAAGAACAAGCTATCAAGAAGGCTTACTCCGTAATGCTTATCGGCGAATACAGCGGCTCGTTGCTCAGCCCTAAGTTCACCAACATTTCTTACGACTACAACACCTTCATGGGCTTCGGCGGCATCAGATATATGCTGGTTAACTACACCGATACCGAATGGGCTGATTTCGTAAAAGCAAACAACAACGACCTTACTTCTGAGTACAAGAAAGCTGCATAGAGCTAAGATAGTATTCTAAGTAAGTAACTTAACAACAAAAACCCGCGATGGGCGGATATAAAATTCGCCCATCGTTGTTTTTGTTTTTAAAACTCGGTTTTTTGACCGTATCCCTTAAAAAAGGGCAAAAATCCCGGCTGATTTCCGTAGCAAACCTTGCTATAGTCGGTATCAAACGACAGAGAAAAAAATTTGTCGTTTGATAAAAAGGAAATTCGTCAACTGCCGACGGATTGCGCCTGCGGTTTTTGCGGGTGCGTTGTTTGGGAAGAGGAGGCTCTTCTCTTTCTTCAAACAAGGAGAATAATCCAACAGAGGAGTAACAAACAATTATGTACATGTTCAAATACGTGCTTAAACGTTTGGGGCTGATGTTACTGACGTTCACGGTAATCATCGTGATGTGCTTCGTGCTCATCAAGCTTTTGCCGCCGATCATAACGGTCGGTGCAAACCAGGATCCGCTTATTGCGTACAAGCAATTCGAAGCGAGAGGCTGGATTTGCAATATCGTAAAACAGGCAAACGGAATCTACACCTACGATACGGTTCCGGTGTTTAAGCAGCTCGGAATTTACATCAAGAGAATAGTGACCGAAGGGGATTTCGGCATAGCGACTACGTACGGCGAATACATAAATCAACCGGTTTGGGACGTTTTCGTCGAAAAACTGCCGCCGACAATTCTCATCAACATCTATTCCACCATTATCGGCGTGCCTATCGGTTTGGCTTTGGGCATTTTTGCCGCGCTTAAAAAGAACAAATGGCAAGATCAGGTGATAAACGTCGTCATCATCCTGTTTATTTCCGTGCCGGCGATCGTCATGGGCTTGCTTATTCAGTACTTTCTCTGTTTCAAACTCAGATGGTTCCCTCTCACGATGAAGTCAGGATTCGATTATTTTACGTGGGACATGTTCCGCAGCATGTTGCCTGCAGTTTTATCGTTGTGTTTGGGAAGCATAGCAGGCTACGCGCGTTATACACGCGCCGAACTTACCGAAGTTTTGACTTCGGAGTTTATGCTGCTTGCAAGGACCAAGGGCCTCACCAAAGCGCAGGCCACCGTCAGACACGCTCTGCGAAACTCCATGGTGCCGATTTTCCCGTCCATACTGGCGGAATTTGTTTCCGTGCTTTCCGGCTCGCTCATCATTGAACAAATGTTCTCCATTCCGGGCGTCGGCAGGCTTTATTTGAACTCTATAACTTTCCAGGACTATGACTTTTTCATGTTGCTTTCGGGCTTCTACACTCTCGTAGGCCTGGTTGCGGGTATCGTCGTCGATATCAGCTACGGATTTATCGATCCGCGTATCAGAATGGGGGCGAAGTAAGATGGAAGATAACAAAAACTTCAAAAATATTCCTGCCGAAAAGTTCCAGTTCGCAGATAAAAGGGATTTCAATTTCGATACGAAATTCGACACGAAGCCTGAAAGCTATTTTCAGGGCGCATTTCGCAGGTTCTGCAAAAACAAGGGCGCGGTTGCGGGCGGCATAGTCATTTTAGCGCTGATACTGTTTGCAATCATCGGGCCGTTCTGCACGTCGTACAGCGTTTCTTACTACGACTCGATCTACACCACCATCAGGCCTAAGAACAAACTTTTTGAAAACGCAGGTTTCTGGGACGGTTGCAAAACAAAAGAAACGGGGTACGTAGGCTTTTTGGAAGACTACGCTCTCGGTCAGGAAACCGGCAGAGAAGTCATTAAAAACGGCGAATACACGGTGAGCGACGACGGTTCTATTTATAAATATCGTTACGACACCTACTACGGCGTCGGTTTCGGCAGATACAGAATCATAACCTTAGAAGAATATAAGGACATTCAAAGATATCAGGACGAAACGGGCAGGCAGGTTTTGTATCCGACGGTTCGTTTGTCTGCAAGGCCGCAGCTCGTTCAAGATAAGGATAGAGCAGACATCTACTATAAAACCAAAGTCGTTTCAGGCAAAACTCAACCGGCTCTCGACGTAAACGGCAAACTGGTTCTCAACTACTGGAAATACTCTGCCGCAGATGGCGAACCTTCCACCGCCGCACCTTACACTTCCAAAATGAGGATAGAGGGGAATGACGGCGTTATGATCGACGGCGAAAAATGCTACTACGTCTACGGAAGAATCGTTTCAGGTGGCGTTGAAGTCAGAGCAGAATATTACGAATACTACACCTATTATCATACCCAAGTCGCAAAAGACGGAATAAGTGAACCGCAGTTCTTCTTTGGAACTACGTCCTTTGGTAAAGATATTTTAGCATGTTTGTCTACCGGCGCAAGATTTTCGTTCCTGTTCGCGTTGGTCGTTGCCGCAGTAAACCTCGTGGTCGGCGCAATCTGGGGCTCGATCGCCGGTTACTTTGGCGGAAGAATCGACTTGGCTATGGAACGGTTCACCGATATTCTGGGAGCAGTTCCTACGATGATTGTCATCACGCTTCTGAAACTCCATATGGGAACTTCCAGTCAGGCGTTGGTGCTGTTCATCGCATTCTTTATGACGGGCTGGATCGGCATGGCCGGCACGACTCGTATGCAATTCTATCGTTACAAAAATCAGGAATACGTTTTGGTTGCGAGAACCTTGGGCGCAAAAGACTGGCGCATAATGTTTAAGCACATCTTCCCGAACGCCATCGGAACCATTGTTACAAGCTGCGCGCTCGTTATTCCGTCGATGATCTATTCCGAAACCAACCTTTCGTATTTGGGCATCATTAACCTTGAATCCGGTCGCCTTACCAGCGTCGGCACTATGATCGCCGCAGGACAAAGAGATATGATGGTTGCGCCATTCGTTGCAGTGTTCCCGTCGTTGTTCCTCGCTCTCATGATGCTCAGCTTCAACTTGTTCGGCAACGGCCTAAGAGACGCGTTCAACCCATCCTTAAGAGGTTCGGAGGACTAAGATATGGAAAAGAAACTTGAAGTAAAAGACCTGAAAATATCCTTCCGCACCAGCGCGGGCAAAGTGCAAGCCGTCAGAGACATCAGCTTCGACCTCTATAAGGGCGAAACGCTGGCCATCGTCGGCGAATCCGGCAGCGGAAAATCCGTTACCAACAAAGCCATCATCGGTATCTCCGCAAACAACGCCATAGTCGAAAGCGGCGAAATCATCTACGACGGCATGGACCTTCTGAAAATCGACGAGGAACAGTTCCATCAGATCCGCGGCGACAAAATCGCCATGATTTTCCAGGATCCTATGTCCAGCTTGAACCCTATCATGCGTATCGGCAAACAGCTTACCGAAGCCATGATTCTGAAAAACAGAGCCAAACGTCGCGACAGCCGCAAGATTTTCAACACCACCATGGCGGTTCTTTGCGACAGCATGGACCACGCTTACGGCGACGCCAGCAAAGAACAGAACAAGGCCGACGTTACCAAGTTCGACAAATTCGAATATAAACACATCGAACTCGAAGCAAAATACAACATCGCGTTCGAAGCCGCAAACGAAGCTGTCGGCGCTATCAAAGAATTGCTGTTCGAAATCGACAAAAACGGCGTTACCAACGGCCCGTTGCAGATTAAGGAAATCGCAAAAAACACCAAAAAATCCGTTGATCGTTTCGTGGTCAGGGACGAGGCTAAAATCGAAGAGCTCGTAACGAAGCTCGTCGAAGCGGGCGTTGCGGCTAAAAAAGAAAAGAGCTACACCGGTTGCGTTTCCGTTCTCGAGGACATTTTGGCCGTGTTGGAGCCTGCCGTTCAGCTTGAAAAACCGAATTTCTTTGGTCTCGGCTATTATCTGACTTACGTAAGCCCTGAAATTCCGGAGCTTTCCGTTAAAGAACTCGATGAGAAAACTCACGAGATTTTGGCGAACGATTTTATGGAACCGTTCATCGATCGCGCGGCAAAAGGCGTTGAATACAGCTTCAACACCTCTTTGGAAAACAAAGAACTCGCCGTCAGCGTTCTGGAAGAAAAACTGCCTGTTTACCAGCAGGAATTCACTAGAAAGCAGGCAATGGAAGCCGCGAAGGAAATGATTGACGCCGTCGAAAAATCCATCGACCGCCTGGCTCTCGTTAAAGACAGCCGCGCGTACGTTTTCGAATCCAGCATCAAGAGCGCGATAAACGGTTACTTCGATCGCTTGAAGAAGAATCAGAAGGAAGAAAAACGTTTTGCAAAGCAGAGCAAAAAGCACGACGCGCTGCTTGCAAGGGGCAAAAAAGCCGACTGGAAGGTTATCCCTGCAGACGTTGTGGATCCTAAAATCGTCAGAGAACAGATTTGCCAGATCATCGCCGAGCTTATCGACCATTATAAAGCCGAAATCGCAGAAGAAAAGCACGTTAATTTCAGAGAAAAAGCTCTGGAAATCGTTGATTTCTTGAAGGGCAAGGCTTCCGAAGTGGTTTACAGGGTTACCCCTGCAATGGCAAAAGCCAAAGCAATCAAGCTTATGGACGAAGTCGGCATTCCTGAACCGCACAAACGCTACAAGCAATATCCGTTCGAGTTTTCCGGCGGTATGCGTCAGCGTATAGTTATCGCAATCGCGCTTGCGGCTAACCCGGATATTCTTATCTGCGACGAGCCGACGACCGCTTTGGACGTTACCATTCAGGCGCAGATTCTGGAGCTTATCAACAAGCTCAAAAAAGAGAGAAATCTGTCCATCATCTTCATCACTCACGACCTCGGCGTCGTTGCGAACATGGCAGACAGAATCGCCGTTATGTACGCAGGCAAAATCGTTGAATACGGCACGGCAGAGGATATTTTCTATTCTCCTGCACACCCTTACACTTGGGCGCTGTTGTCCAGCATGCCGGACCTTGACACCAACGAGAAGCTGGAAGCAATTCCGGGCACGCCTCCAAACATGATTTACCCTCCTGTCGGAGACGCATTTGCGGCGAGAAACAAATACGCCCTAAAGATTGACTTCGAAGAGCAACCTCCGATGTTCGAAATTTCCGAAACGCACAGCGCGGCAACCTGGTTGTTGCACCCGGACGCTCCGAAAGTCGACCTGCCGAAAATCGTTACGGACAGAATTCAAAGGATGAAAGAAAGAGGAGGTATTGAAAATGGAAAACAATAACGAAGTGTTGTTGAAAGTCGATCATTTGTGTCAATACTTCAAGATGGGCCGCTCCGAGCTCAAAGCCGTTGACGACGTAAGCTTCGAAATCAAGAAGGGCGAAGTTTTCGGTCTGGTCGGCGAATCCGGTTGCGGAAAAACCACCACCGGCCGTTCCATCATCAAACTCTACGACATCACCGGCGGCGATATCTACTTCAAAGGTCAGCGTATCGCGGCGGGCACCAGAAGCTACAAAAACACCATAAAAGCCGAAAAAGCAGCTTTAAAGGCCGACATTGAAAAGATAAAAGCCGATTATGCGCAAAATCCTGAAGAGGCAAAAGCGAAAATCGCCGAGCGCAGAGAAGCCGCAAGAAAGGTTATAGTGGCAGAAAGAGAAAAGATCAAATCCGCCAAGGACGATCACAAGAACTGCGACAAAAAGCACGCCAAAAAGCTTATGCAGGAAGTCAGGGACACCTATGATCCGATGATTGCCGCAGCAAAAACCGACGAAGAAAAAGCCGCTCTCGTTAAAGAGAAGAGGAAAAAACTTCGCCTTGCTTCCAAAGAAAAATTCGTCACCCAGATTCAGATGATCTTCCAGGATCCTATCGCATCGTTGGATCCTCGTATGACGGTCAGAGATATCATTGCCGAGGGTCTTATCATAAAGGGCATAAAGGACAAAAAGTATATCGACGAAAAGGTTTACGAAGTTTTGGAAATGGTAGGCCTTGTTCCGGAGCACGCGACGCGTTATCCGCACGAGTTCTCCGGCGGTCAGCGTCAACGTATCGGCGTGGCTCGTTCCATAATCATGAAGCCGGAACTTATCATTGCAGACGAACCTGTTTCCGCTTTGGACGTTTCCATTCAGGCGCAGGTCATCAACTTGCTGAACGATTTGCGTGAACAACTCGGACTTACCATTTTGTTCATCGCGCACGACTTGTCGGTCGTAAAATACTTCAGCGACAGAATCGGCGTTATGTATTTCGGTAATCTGGTTGAAATGACCACCAGCGACGAGCTGTTTGCACATCCGCTTCACCCGTACACCAAGTCCTTGCTGTCGGCAATTCCGCTTCCGGATCCGGTTTACGAGAAGAACCGCAAACGTATCACCTACAATCCGCTTGCCGAGCACGATTATTCCGTTGACAAACCGACCTTAAGGGAAGTCAAACCGGGACATTTCGTCAAGTGCAACGATGCGGAATTCAAAAAATATCAAGAGATATTGAACAGTGACAAATAAGCAAAAAAAATATTTGATAACTTTCGCTGTCGGCGTGGCGTTCGCCATAGTGGTATGGGCAGTCGGCGGGCTTTTCAAAGTCACGTCGTACGTCGCCCTTATGGGGAAAATATCCGACGGATTATTCGTTTCCGGAGTGCTTCTGGCGGGCTCCGGCGGGCTTATCGCTTCGTTTAACGAAGGGATTTTCGACGGTCTGGCCTACGGAATGCACGGCTTGTTCGGATTCAGAAACGTCAAAAAAGACAGCACGCCGAAGAAAGAAAGCTATTACGATTACCAAAAGCGCAAGCACGCAAACAAAAAACCTGTCGGGCACCTCGTGTTCGTGGGGCTTAGTTTCGTGTTTGTCGGAGTGGTATTTTTCCTTATTTCGTTAGCTATATAGCCGAAAGAAGCGTCCGCTTGCGGGCGCTTTATTTTTCAAATCCGACAAAATGGAAAAGATTTTCACCTTTAAAATAACCGACAGCCAGCCGCTTAGCAAGTTTATGGACAAGCAATTTTCGGCAAGGACGGCGACTTTGATTAAAAACACGCCCGATTCGGTGAAGCTGAACGGCGGCGATTTTTTGGGCAATCCCGAATTGAAGGAGGGAGATACGCTCCGTATAACCGTGCCCGAAAGGCTGAAGCCTTTTGAGAAAGCTGCAAATTTGCCGATAAACGTCATATACAAATGCGAGGATTATCTGGTTGTCGAAAAGCCCGCGGCGATGCCGTGCATTCCGACTAAGGGGCATTTCGACGACAACCTTATTGCCGCGTTGACGTACCTTTATCCCGGAGAAGTTTTCAGAGTGGTAACGAGGCTCGACAAGGATACGTCGGGCTTGGTGCTGGTTGCGCTGAACGCCCCTGCACACGAAGTTCTTTCCAAAACCGAAATCGACAAAAAGTACCGTGCCGAGCTTGTCGGAAAGCTGGCTTCAAGCGTTACCGTCAACGCGAAAATATATCGCGAAAGCGGCATGAAACGCATCGTCTGCGACAGGGGCAAACCGTCAAAAACGCACTTTAAGGTGCTGTCTTACACCGATGAAGGCAACACTTTGTGTGAATGTACGCTTTTTACAGGTCGCACGCATCAGATAAGAGTGCACAGCGCGTACATCGGCCACCCGGTGGTCGGCGACCTGCTTTACGGCACCGATGAAAGAGGCAAAAACGAGGGGCAAAAGCTTGAGTGCGTAAGCCTTTCGTTCGCTGATCCTTTCAGCAAGGAGAATAAAAGTTTCACCATATAAAAACCTGCTTGCAAATTGCAAGCAGGTTTTTTTATTTAAGGTTATTTCATGTTCAGGCAATAGTCGGAAATGAATTTTACGACGTCCGCTTTGGTGCATTTGCCCTGGCGTAGCCACCATAGAGCAACGGAGATGCAACCGCCGGCCAAAAAGTTTGAAAGCAGAGGAATGTCCTGCGGAACGAGTTTAAGTTCCTGCCAGTGCTTCGAGAGGCTTTGACACAAAGAGTTTTCTATTTCGTCGTAAAAGAGCATGGACGTCGCGCGGTTCCCGTTGTTTTCGACGACGGCAAGAACGGCATTTCTGTTTTTCTCCAAAAAGTCCAAAAGGTCGCTCGTGGCAATGGAAAAAATGTCTTTTATGTCGGCCGCCCCCACAAGGTGCGAATAGCTTGCTACGAAAGTTTTGGTCAGATCTTCGATGGCATAGGAAAACAGTTGATACTTATCTTCGAAGTGTTTGTAGAAAGTGGCGCGATGGATCATCGATTTTTCGCAGATGTCCATAACGGTGATTTTTTCAAGGCTGTTTTCGGCCAACAGCTCCAGAAGAGCGTTTTTCAAAAGTGTTCTTGTGCGAACTACGCGCATATCGGTTTTTTCCATAGTTGCCTCCTTTGTGATAAATATATTATAACACTTTGGTTCCGTTTGTCAAATAATAGACAAGTGTATATTTAAAAACGGTATAAAAAACTTCTCATTTGTCAAAATTTAAGCGAGGTGAAACATGGTAAATTATTCTGAGGCCCTATCCGAGCTTAAAAAATTGCTGTCTTCCGACGACGTCGTCGTGCGGGAGCTGGTGGCCGGCGGGAAAAAATCCGCCCTTATTTACGTTGACGGAATGTCGGATACGGTCATTCTGGACGAATCAGTGCTGAAAAAACTTTCGGACGAAAAAAACTCGTTCGAATTTGCCGCCGAAAGCTTAAAGGACGTTTTGGGATTTTCCGGTGAAATACAAACGCTTGATAGCGTAGGCAATGCGGCGGCCGCCGTCGCAGACGGCGACGTTGTGTTTTTGGCGGACGGCGCGGCGGACTATTTCGTTTTGTCCATAAGAAAATTCAACACCCGCGCAATCGTCGAACCGCCGACGTCCGCCGTACTTAAAGGGCCGCGCGAAGGTTTTATCGAAGACCTAAAAGTCAATCTGACGCTGATAAGACGCCGGCTGCGCACGCCGTCTTTGCGCGTCAAACAGCTTAAAATCGGCCGTTACACCAACTCGCCGGTGGCTGTTTTGTGGCTTGACGGAGTGGCCACGCCGGAGTCCGTTTCGAAAATCACCGAACGGCTTCAAAAAATAGACATCGACGGCGTTTTGGACAGCAGCTACATTGCCGATTTTCTTAAAGAAAAAAAAGTCAGCATTTTCGAGCAAGTCGGCATGAACGAGAAGCCCGACATGGTGGCCGCCAAGCTTTTGGAGGGTAGAGTCGCCATCGTGGTGGACGGAAGCCCTATGGTGCTGACGTTGCCGTTTATATTGCTGGAACATTTTCAGTATTCTTACGATTATTACACGGTCAGCCCGCGCGCGACGTTCCTTAGAATGATCAGGCTTTTGGGCATTATGTTTTCGGTGCTTTTGCCGGGGGCGTACGTTGCGATGCAGGAGTTTCATTACCACCTCCTGCCGCTCAATTTTTTGGTTACCGTGCAGGGCGCGATAAGCGGCATACCGTTTTCTCCGCCGATGGAAATGCTAGCGGTGATATTGATATTCGAGGTGCTTCAGCAGGCGAGCGTCCGAATGCCGAAGTTTCTGGGCGTTGCGCTAAGCATTGTGGGAGCGATAGTTTTGGGTGAAACGGCCGTTAACGCCGGCCTTATCTCAAGCCCTGCGGTGCTTGTGGTCGCGCTGTCGGCGCTTGGAACCAACATCATGCCCGACGAGCTGTCGGTGGTGTCGACGTTCAGGTTGCTGTTCGTGCTTGTGGCAAGCGTTCTGGGGCTTTATGGCATGCTTGCGGCGTCTATGGTTATACTGACGCATCTTGCGTCGTTCGACAGCTACGGGGCGCCGTATCTTGCGCCTAACGCGCCGATGATTTCGTCCGATATGAAAGACAATCTGTTCAAAGCAAATCTTTATAAGATGAAAACGCGTCCGAAATCCGTCCCGAACGTTAACGGAAAAAGAATGGGAGACATAAATGAAAACCGATAATACGCTATATAATCGTCAAACGGCCATATTGCTGTTTATTCTTACGGTGACCTTCAAGGCGGCCGCGCTTCCCGCAATGGTCGCGGCGGACGCGGGAAGCGGCGGCCTCACGGTGTACGCAGGTTTGTTTGCGGTGGACGTTTTAGGGTGGATTCTGATAAAAAGATATATCGACTTAGGCGGCGCCGAAACGCTGGACAACACGTCAAAAAAATGGCTTAAAACGCTTATAATGATTGTTTTAACCGCTTATTTTGCGCTTAAAGCCGTTTTGTGTTTTTCGGGGACGGTGGATTTTGTGGTAAGCTATATGTTTGAAAACATCAAGATTGCCGAGGCCGCCATGGTGCTTGCCGTGCCGTGCGTTTACATTGCCATAAAGGGAATAAGAACGATGGGACGAGTGGCAGAAATCGTTATAGTTCTCGTTCTGACAATTTTGGTGTTCAATCTTCTTTTTATAAAAACCGACGCGGATTTCAGCCGCAATCTGCCGATATTTTCAATGTCTATGAAAGACTATTTGGAGAACTTTTCGAAGTGGAGTTTCTGGTTCGGTGATTTTATGCCGCTTCTATTTGTCAAAGAAAAGCAGGACGGAAAAAAGCGTTCGCCGTGGGCGCTTACGGCGGCAGTTTGCTTTGTGCTGTTCACTTACGTTCTGATGTTTGCAAGCTACGGCAGGAGCCTCGTGATAGTGAAAAATGCCATGCTGAAATACGGCGTTTTCAATCATTTGGAAACCTATCTCGGAAGACTGGACTGGACGATAATCGTTATCTGGATACCTATGGCGATAATAACCTGCGGCGCGCATTTCTGGGCGGCGACCGAGTCGGCGAGGAGGATAGTGAAAAAAAAGACTGTGGCGGAAGCGGCGATATTTTTGTGCATAGCTGTATATTTTTTCGTTGCTCCGGACGCCATGCAGATGACTAATTTTGCAAAAGGCGCGTTAAGGTACGTTGCTTTGGCCGTAAATTTTGCGATGCCGCCCGTGCTGCTGCTGTGCGCGGCAGGGCTTAGAAAGGAGGCGCAGAAGAATGAAGAAGCTCGTTAAAAATCAACTTTTCGTGTTGATAATAGCGGTGTTGACGCTGGTGCTTTTCGAGCGGACGGTGCCGGTGGTTACGCTGACCGACAGAGCCATAGTGGTGGCAGTGGGAATAGACAAGGAAGAAGATAAATTCGTGCTGTCTGCGCAGATAGTCCGCCCGAGTCGGAACGACGGCTCCAAGGGCAGCACGGCTTATTCGGTTATAAAAGGAAAAGGTAACAGTTTGTCGCAGGCGATTGCGGAGGTAAGTCAGAATTGTTCTCTTAACGCCAGCCTTGCGCATTGCAATCTGGTGGTTATCGGCGAATACCTGAAGGAAAAAGGAGAATATCCGAATTTTGAAAATCTGGCGTCGAGCTACGGCCTGCCGTACGAAGCGCGGGTGGTTATTGCGGACAAAAAAGCTTCCGAGATTGTGGAGTATCTGTGCCTGTACGAAATATCCGGCATAACGTTCACCGACTATCTTAAAAGCGATCGGATATCTGCCGAGCAGTTCACCTCGTCCGTAAAACAGCTTTTATATGACGGCACGCTTGAGGGAGCCTACACCAGACTTCTATCCGTGGCGCTTTTAGGCGAGGACGTTTCCTACGTCGAAAAACCAGAAACCACGTGGATCGAAGGGCTGGAAATGAAAAGCTGTTATCTGATAAAATACGGCGAGAGCGCGGTAAGCCTCGACGAAGAGCAGACCAAAACCGTCAACGTGGTTCTGGAAAAACCGAAAATAGGGAACGTTTTGGTTACCGTTTCCGACACGAAGGTGGATTTGCTTTTGGAGGGCGCTTCCTCGAAGCTGTCCTATAAGTTCGAGGGCGACAAACCGATATTGACGATAAAAACCAAAATCGAAGTTAAAGCCGACGAATTTGACAATAAACGCCGTGATTTGACGTTAACAGAGGAAGATTTTTTCGACGCATTGCTGGAAGACGTCAAAAAAGAAGTCGCTTCCGATTACGTTCAAAGTCTTAAAAACGTCATCGACTATCTGACGGAGAAAGGCGTGGATCTGTTTGAAGTTTACGAAGGTTTCGACCGATTCGAGCGTAAAAAATGGCGAAAGATAGCGTCAAAAGAAAACTATCTTTCGCTTGTGGAGTATAAAATAGAGGTCGAAGTGGTGGTTATCGGAGTCGAATGATCAAAAGAGCAGCGCCGATATGGCCGCAAAAGCACATATTTCGTTTTTGAACGCGTCGTCGGCGCGGCGTTTTTGCTCGGGATTCGTGAGATTTTTTGAGTAAGAATTGAGCGCCGTTATCAAAGTCATTTGCTTAATCAGTATGTCTTTTCCGAGCTGAAAATAGGGGACGGATTTTGCGCCAAACGCCGTGTTTTCGGAAATTTGGCCGTGGAAATCGTACGGAAACAGGTTTTCCGCCGTCTGTTTTTTGTCAAAAATGACACGTTCGATTTGCGTCGCGGCCGCTTTTTCGGGGCAAAGATTTTGAAGCGCGCATAAAAGTACCACGATTTCCGAGGAAAGCGCGGCGGCGCGAGCGTTGCCTGCGCTTGCTTTTTCGGCAGAGCCTTCTTCCGGCACGGACATCGTTTCGACGATTGCGTTTCGGTGCGTTGGCCGCAAAATTTTGATTTTGGCGTATTCCTCCGCCATTTTTTCCATTTCGACTTCATTCGGTAAAATGTAATCCATAATTCACCTCGCGACTATTTTATGACGCCGGTCAAAATAAGTTGACGAAATTATAAAAACAAAGTTGTTGCCATACATTTATTTATGTGCTACAATAGTAGGGATAAAAATCAAGGCGGTTTTCAGGCGAAAATGGAAGACATCAAAATTTTGTCACCTATGCAGCTCTGGGCGGATTTCGATCCGACCGAACGTCCGTTGGAAACTTCGTACGTGCAGGCGAAGGACTTGGGCTTTGCTTTTGTGAGGGAACAGTATATTTCGGCGTTTGACGCCGAGGATGGCGTCGTCAGGGCGTACGTCAGGCTTATACTGCCGAAAAATCCCGAAAAAAAGTGCCCCGTCGTGGTTTTTATCCCGATTGCCGACGTCGCCAAAATCAACACCGAATTTGTCAAAAGGATAATTGAAAAAGGTTTTGCTTATTGCTATTTCGATTATTCGGGGAAATTTGCCGGCAAAGAGCGCTTTACGGATTATCCTAAATCGCTTGCTTACGTCGAGGGCTCGGCGGGGAATGCCGAAAAACAAATCGAATTTCATCAAAACCTTAAAAAGAGCCCGCTTTACAGCTACGTTAAAATCGCGCGCCGAGTCATCACGTTTTTGACCGAGGACGCTTCTGTCGACAGCGAAAACATAATCTTTTGGGGCATAAAAGAAGGCGCGGAAATTTGCTGGATCACCGCAGGCATCGACAACCGCGTAAAGGCGATTGTCCCCGTTCTGGACTACGGCTACACCGGCTACAAGCCGCCGAAATTTTCCAAAAAACCTATGGGCGACATCGATTCGGGAGTTATGGAATATATGTCGTGCTTAAGCTCGCAGGCCTATGCGAAAACGGTGAACTGTCCGCTTCTGGTGGCAGGAACCACCAACAGCACCGTGGCCGACGTGGACAGAATGGCAGATATAGTGGAACTTGCTCCGTCGGAGCATAAGAACATGATCGTAACTCCTCGCGCGGAAGAGAACATCAACGCCGAAAGCGTCGAGTCGATTTTGAAGTTTTTGGACGAAACGGTTTCCGGAAAGTGGAGCGAAACCAAGATGCCGGAGCTTACTTATTACTTTAGCGAAGGTCGCCTGTACGCTTCGACGAGCGTGACGGGAGAAGTGCAGAAGGTGGAATTTTTCACTTCGTTCGACGAGGTGCTTTCGGAGCTTCGGAACTGGAGCGACGCGCAGATTCCGTTGAGGGTTTCCGAGAAAGACTATCTTCTCAACGTCGAAGTGCCTTCCGACACGAAACTGGTGTTTATATTTGTAAACGTAACGTATAAAAGCGGAATCGTGGCGTCAAGCAAGGTTTATTGCGTCGATCCGAACGTGCCCGAATTTACGGCTTTCGTGCCGCTTCAATACACCAAAAACCGCATTATCTACAGCTCCACCGAAACGCGTTCGGTGTTCAATGCGGAAAAAAGCAGCATAAGCGTGGCCTCCAACGTGGTGGCCGAAGAAGCGGGTCCGTTTGGCATAAAAGGCATATCCAGCTCGACGGGCTACATCGCAAGCTACAAAATCGGCGAGCGCAAATTCCAGGGCGAAGACGGCTGCATTTTGCAGATCGATTGCGCCACCAAAGAGCAAAGAACGATTACGTTCACCATGTGCACCTACGACGAAGACGAGGGCTTCACGCCGTACTCGGTGGAAAAGGAGCTGCCTCCGTCAAAGAAGTGGCAAAGGCTGAATTTTTCCGCTTCCGACTTCAAAAACGCCGATCACGTTTCCTTGAAAAGTTGGAAATCGGTCAAAAAATTTCAGATAACGGGCGCGGAAAACGTGCTGTTCAACAACATTTTGTGGATATAAAGAAATGAAAAAATTTTTGGAAGTGGTTGTAACCGTCGTCGTCGCTTTTGCGGTGGCGCTGGCCTTAAAGACCTACGTTTTCACGAACGTCGAAGTGTGGGGTAGCTCCATGGACGACACGCTGTACGGCGGGGTTTCGGCGGTTGAGGACGGAAAAGTCGTGTATCACGGGGGCGACAAGCTGCTGGTTCTGAAACTCGGCAAGGTCGGGAAAGGGGATATCATCGTCTTTGATAAGAGGGCGTATTCCTCCTACTCGGGCCCTGAGGAAAACTACAACGTGGTGAAAAGAATTGTGGCGGTTGCGGGCGATCACGTCAGCATCAAAATAAACGGCGATACGGCCTATTTGTACGTCAACGGACAGGCCGTCGAAGAGGACTATATAAAAGAACCGATGAAAGCGCAGATATATCCCGGCGCCGACTACGAAATAGACCCTAATTTCGGAACGATGTCCTACAACTGGACGGTCCCCGAAAACTGCGTGTTCGTTTTGGGCGACAACCGAAACAAATCCAAGGACAGCAGGCAAGAAGGAATGGTTCGACTGGACGCAAAGGACGAGGACGGCAAGTCCTACATCGTGGGCAAAGCGGTTTTCGTGAGCAACTTTTCAAAAGCCAGAACGGTTTTCAAAACCGCCTGAAAATATTCGACAAAGCACCCTTCCTTCCGACAAAAGAATGGCGGAACGGAAGGGTTTTTTGATTTTGTTTTGTTATACTCGACTTAAAAGGAGAGTATATGAAACTTAAACTGAACGTCTTTACAAAGCAACTGCTGCTGTTTTTGATTCAACTTTTGTTGTCCGAGGCCACCACGCGCCACGGCTTCAGGCCGTTCGGACTGGGGTTCTACGCCGCGCTTGTGTACGGCGGTGAAAACGTCGTGCTGGCGTCGGCGTTTTATATGGCTTCGGAGTTTTTGGCCGAGCCGACGCTTAGGGGACTCGTGTACGCCGCGTCGTCGGTGGTTGTGCTGACGGTATGCTGTCTGGCCCACCATTTTTTGAAGAAGCATCTGACGATGCGACTGGTGAACGTCTATGCGTTTGCGGCGCAGATTCCCGTGATTGTTCTGAAGGCTTTGGACGGCAATTTTTTGTTTGCGTTTACGTCGGGAATAATAGCGCAAATATTCTGTTACGCCGCAGTAATCATAGTTTACGCACTGCTTGTGAGGGGATTAAAGTGCCGTTTGACGGTTGACGAGCTGGCGGCCGGCGGCATAATGCTGGTGGCGCTGTCGCTTGCCGCGGAAAACGTTTCCCTCTTCGGAGTTACGCTTTTAGGGGTTATTGCGCCGTTTGCGGTGCTGCTCGTCGCATATCTGTTTAGGGAGCAGAGCGCGCTTATTTTCGTATCCTTGATGGGGGTGGGCGCGGCCTTTTCGACGGGCAATGTTTCCTACGTCGGGACTTACGTTATGATGGCGGTATGCGCGGCGCTTTTCATAAAGCTGAACGCGGCCTCGGCGGCGCTTGCGACTGTTGTCGCCGAAGTGGTGGCGGCCTACTATTTCGACGCGTACGAAGGCTACACTTACGTCAACCTCATCTGCACGACAGTTTCGGCCGCGGCGTTTCTGGCAATCCCGAAAAAGAGCAAAATGAAAATGCTATCCTTCACCAAAACCGCATCCGACGGAGTGAGCGGTAAAAAGCTCGTCAACAAAGACAGATCGGACATTTCCAAAAGACTTTACGCCGTCGCGGGAATATTCGAGGATATGCGCGATCTCGTTTCGGAGGAGGTGTCGGAGGTTCCGCCGCTTGAGGAAAGCGTCAAAAAAATCAGCAAGGACGTGGCGCTGAACTTCTGCGCAAAATGCCCGGAGGCCGAAAAGTGCTTTTCCGCGCTTAATTCGGACACTTCGGTGGTTTTGGAGGATCTTGTTTCGGCAGTTTTTCAGAAGGGCAGATGTACCATAATGGATATGCCGCCGTTCATCACCAGCAGGTGCAAGCAGGTCAACGCGCTCGTGTCGGTGGTGAACGACAAAACCGTCCGCTTCAGCCAAAGAGCTAAGCTCAACGCCGAGATGGACAATTGTCGCTTGATGCTTGCAAAACAGATGGGCGGCACGGCCGAAATTCTGGAAAACATGGCCACGGACATCAAAAAAACCATATCATTCGATGCCGGCCGCGAAACGCTTATCGTGGACGAACTGGCCTATCATAACATCGTTTGCAGCGAGGCGATGGTGTACGGCGAGGGCAGCGGAATGAACGTAACGCTGGTCGTCAGGCCGCAGGACGCAGACAAAAAAATATTGCCTAAAATCGTTTCGAAAATCATAAAATATCCGCTCATGGTTTCGGGCGGAACCGAAATAATCGGCGAAAAAGCGGGAGTTAATCTGGTGGTCAAGCCGAGGTATAACGTGGTGTTCGGCGAGGCAATGCGAAGCGCTTCGGGCGAAAACTATTCGGGAGATCAGCGAAGCGTGCAGAGAGTTGGCGAAGACAAAGTGGTTTTTGCGCTCTGCGACGGCATGGGGCACGGCAAGCACGCCATGGACACTTCGTCGGCGGCCATATCGCTTATCGAAAATTTTTACAAGGCGGGCTTTGAAAACGGACTTGTGCTGGAGCTTGTCAACAAGCTTCTTTCCATGAAAAACGAAGAAAATTTCAGCACGCTGGATATGTGCGTTCTGGATCTTAACACCGGCGGGGCGGACGTTGTGAAGATGGGCGCTGCGGACGGATTTTTGAAGCGGAAAGAATCGGTTGAGGTTATAGAAAGCAAAGTGCTTCCCGTCGGCATAGTCGACGAGGTGAAACCCGTTATCGAAAGAAGGATTATGTTCGGCGGCGATATGATGGTGCTTGTGTCGGACGGCGTAACCGACGTTCTGGGTTCGGACGGAGTCAGGGACATCGTGGCGCGGTCGGACACGGCTAATCCGCAAATGCTTGCCGAAAGCGTCATCGACGCCGCGGCAGAGGCCGGCGCCACCGACGATATAACGGCATTTTGCATACGCGTGTACGCAAAATAGTCGGCCTGCCGAAAAAATACTTGATTTCGGAGGGGCAAAAGAGTATAATATTTCTATCTGACTTTGGAGAGAAAGATGGGAAAAGACCTTGTCGACAAAAGCTATTTAAGCTCGCTCGTTTCTGCGGGCAGCGTGGTTGCCGTTGCGGTTTCGGGCGGCAGGGACAGCGTTGCGCTTTTGCATTTTTTAAAAAGCGTCAGCTCGGAGCTTTCTTTCGAGGTCAGGGCAGTGAACGTGGAGCACGGCATAAGGGGCGAGGAAAGCGTCCGCGACAGCGAATTTGTCAAATCTCTTTGCAAAAGCTGGGATATTTCGCTTTTGACGAAAAGCGTCGACGCGCCGCAACTTAAAAAATCGGAAGGGCTGACAACGGAGGAGGCCGCAAGAATATTGCGCTACGAGGTTTTTGCCGAAGCTATATCGGACGGTTTTGCAACCGTCGTTGCCACCGCGCATCACAAAAGCGATGACGCGGAAACCTTACTTTTAAGGATATTCAGGGGCACGGGGATTCGTGGGCTTTCGGGTATTTCGGAAAAATCGAACGGAGTCGTAAGGCCGCTTCTTAAAACCTCGTCGGAGGAAATCGACGCTTACGTTTCGGAGCACGCATTGCCGTTCGTAACGGACAGCACCAATCTTTCGGACGAAGCGGACAGAAACTTTTTGAGAAACGTCGTTTTGCCGCTTCTTAAAACAAGATATCCGAAGGTTGAAGACAGCCTTCTAAGGCTTTCGGAAAACGCCAAGGAAGCGGAAGCTTTTTTGGATAAATGCTCGCCAAAACCAAAGCTTGACGGCGAATCGGTTCTGATCGAAAAAATCGACGACAAAGTGCTGCTTCGGCTTGCGTTTGAAAAGGCGTTCAGGGCTTTGGGCGTTTATTCGGACGTGGAAATGCGGCACTATAGGCTGCTCGAAAACCTCTTTTTAGCAGAAGTCGGCAGGGAACTTGACATGCCGCACGGCGTAAGAGCCGTTAAGGAGAGAGGAGCGGTGAGGCTATATATCCCGAAAGAGCTTTGGAGCGGAGAACTTCCGTTTTCGGAGGGAGTTACCGAAACTCCCGTCGGAAAAGCGACGGTATTTTTGAAAGAGGACGGCGACAAAATTTATTTCGACGCAGGCAAAATCCCTGCGGGAAGCGTTTTTCGCACCAGGCGCTCGGGCGATTTTATCAAAAAATTCGGCGGCGGGCAAAAATCCTTGCAGGACTTTTTGACCGACAAAAAAGTTCCCGCCTATCTTAAGGACAGAATTCTGCTCGTTGCGAAAGGAAGCGAAGTGTTCGCGGTTTGCGGCGTTGACGTTTCAAGAGCGGTGGCGGTGGACGACAAAACCCGAAGGGTTTTGGCAATAAACGTAAAATAAAAGTTTCAGGAGAAACCTATGATAAAAGAACTTGAAAAGTATATCGACAGAGAGCTTATTTCCGCAGACGAAATAAGCCGCCGAGTTAAGGAGCTCGGCGCCGAAATCACCAAAGATTACGAGGGCAAAAGAGTCATTATGGTGTGTATTCTTCGCGGCGCAAGCGTGTTTTTCGCCGACCTCGTGAGGGAAATTGACGTTGATTTGTCTATGGACTTTATGGTCATTTCGTCCTACGGCTCGGGCACGACGTCGTCGGGGGAAGTGAAGCTCGTAAAAGATCTTTCCGAAGGCATTAAAGGCAAAAACGTCATCGTCGTGGAAGATATCGTGGATACGGGGCTTACGCTCAGCAATTTAAAGGCCATTCTCGCCGCAAGGGAACCTGCTTCTGTCAAAATCTGCACGCTTTTGGACAAGCCGTCTCGCCGCACCGTCGATCTTACTCCGGATTACGTCGGCTTTACCATACCTAACGAATTCGTCGTGGGCTACGGTCTGGACTGGGCGGAGAGGTATCGTCAGCTGAAAAACATCTGCACCATAGACACTTCGAAAATATGATTTTTGACGACGAAATCGAACTTTTAGGCCGGCTGCTTTCGACCAAAGCGTATATTGTCGGCGGCTGCGTCAGAAACAGGCTTATGGGGCTTGACGTGTCCGACGTGGACGTGGCGTCCGCAGCGCTTCCGAAAGAGGTTATCGAAAAGGCTTCGCCTGCGTTTTCGGGCGTTTTGGTGAACGAAAGGCTCGGCACCGTGAAGCTGACCTCGAAAAACAGCGGCGCCGTTTACGAGCACACCACTTTCAGGGTGGACAGCTACCCCAAAAGCGGCCGACACTTGCCGAAGGCGGTTCGTTTTACCTCAAATCTTGAGGAGGACGCTTTGCGCCGCGATTTCACCGTAAACGCCCTGTATTTCGAGCCTGAAAGCAAAACCGTTATAGATCCGACCGGCGGAACGGAGGACGTTCAAAAGAAACTTCTTCGCGCGGCCGACAGTCCCGAAAAGGTTTTCGGCGAAGACGGGCTCAGAATAATGCGCCTTGCGAGGTTTTCGGCGGAGCTCGGATTTTCGCCCGAGGAAAAAACCTTCGCCTCGGCAAAAAACAACGTGAGGCTTTTGGCGGACGTGTCGAAGGACAGGATATGGCCGGAGCTTGAAAAAATTTTTGCGTCTAGCGAAAAATACCCGACCGTTTCGGGGGATAACGCCGTAAAAAGAGGCCTTGAAGTTTTGGAAAAACTGGGCGCTTTAAGGGTGCTGTTCCCGAATTTTTCGGCAAACGAAGGCTATCTCGCCGCGCTCGAGGCCATGCCGCATTTGGAGAAAGAAGCAAGGCTTGCGGCGCTCTTTACGTCGCAGGACGACAAAGACGTTTTTGCGTATCTTTCGGATTTAAGATGTCCGAAATGCCTGAAAGAGCAGACGGCAAATTTGATAGCGCTCGCGAAAACCGCCGTGAAAACGAGGGAAGACGCGGCGGCCGTCATCTTGAAGTCCGAAAATCTTTGGAAATCGGTCGCGCTCTTAAAGCGCCACGTTACGGGCGACGTAAACGGGGCGGATATTTTGGAAAAACAATTTTCGTATATGTCCGAAAACGAATTGCCTTTTGACGTAAAAGGACTTTTTGTGACGGGAAACGACCTGATAAAACTTAAAATAGCAAAAGATAAACGTTCTGCCGCTTTGAAAAAATTGCTTTGCAGGGTGGCCGTGGACAAAGGTTTGAATTCGAGAGAAAAACAACTTCAACTGCTTTTGGAGGAAGTATGATGCAATACGTTATTCTAACATTGTCGGCAGTATCGCTTGCGATATGCGTCGCGATTATGCTTAAACTTAAAAAGGGAACGACGGGGACCGACGTCGATCACGCCGAAATCGTGAAGGGCGCCACCGACGTTCTGCGCGACGAGATTGCGCGCGAGGGACGGACGGGGAGAGAAACGTCCGCCTTGCAGATAAATCAGCTTACGTCGTCGGTTGCGGGTTCGCTGAAGGTTCAGCAGGACGGAATAGAGAAGTCCCTCAAACAACTGGAAACGCAAATGGCGAATCTGACCGCCGGCCTGTCGCAGAGCCTCGACAAAATCCGCGAGGAAAATCGCAGGTCGCTTCTGGACGTTCGGGCGGACAACGAACGCCAGCTGGAAAAAATCAGACAGACGGTGGACGAAAAACTCAATTCCACGCTTACCGAGCGTTTCAATCAGTCGTTCAAGCAGGTGCAGGAGCGTCTGGACGCCATCACCAAAGGCTTTGGCGAAATGCAGACCTTAACGAGCGGAATCGGCGACCTCAAAAAGATTCTGACCAACGTCAAAACGAGAGGTATGTGGGGCGAAGTCAGTTTGGAAAATCTGCTCAGTCAGATTCTTACGCCCGAGCAATACAGAAAACAAATGCCCGTCGGCAAAACCGTCGGCGGCGAAAAACAGGTGGTGGACTTTGCAATCTGCCTGCCGGGAAAATCGTCGGACAAGGTTTATCTGCCGATAGACAGCAAGTTTCCTGTCGAGGATTATCAGAGGCTTGTGGAAGCAAAGGATGCCGCCGAGCAGGACGCCGCGCGAAAAGCGCTTGTCGCCCGCCTGAAACAAGAGGCGCAAAGCATAAAGCAAAAATATATCGTTCCGCCTCTCACGACCGATTTTGCCGTCATGTATCTGCCGACGGAAGGATTGTTTGCGGAAGCCGTCCAGTCGGGCGTGGCGGACGAACTTCAGACGAAGCTCCGAGTGGTCGTCTGCGGCCCTACCACCGTAACCGCGCTTCTCAACAGCCTGCAAATGGGCTTCAGGACCGTTGCGATCGAAAAGCGCAGCAGCGAAATCTGGGCGATGTTCGTCAAATTCAAAAAAGATTTTTCCACTTTCAACGAGCTTTTGCTGAAAACCAAAACGCAGCTGGGCACCATACAGAACACCATCGAGCAGGCCACCAAGCGTACGGAAATCATCGGCAAACGGCTTGAAAAAGTGGAAACGGAAAACGCCGATCTTCTGGAAGGCGAAACGGAGGATCGGGCATGAGCGTGAGATGTAATTTTCATATGCACACCACTTGCAGCGACGGAGCGTTCACTCCCAAAGAAGCGGTGAATATGCAAAAAGACGCAGGGCTTGACGTCATCGCCATAACCGATCACGATTCCGTGGACGGCATCGACGAGGCAAAAGACGAATGCGAAAAAGTCGGAATGAGGTTGGTTCCGGGGATCGAACTGAGCAGTTTTTCGATCAACGAAATACATATTCTGGGCTACAATTTCGACTATAAAAATCCCGAATTTCAAAAGGAGCTTACGGAAATCCGCAGGAGGAGAAAGGACCGCAACGTCGAAATCGTCGAGAAGCTGAAAAATCTCGGCATATTCGTCGACGAAAAAGAGCTCGGCCTCGAAAACGATTCCATAGGTCGCCACCATATCGCCATACAGATGAAAAAACAAGGCTACGTTCAATCGGTTTCCGAAGCCTTCGACAAATATCTGGGCGTGGGGAAACCCGCTCACAGCGCGGGAAATCGCCTTAAACCTTTCGAGGCGGTAAGACTGATAAAAAAATACGGCGGCGTTCCCGTTATCGCGCACCCGCTTAAGCTTTATCAGGACAAAAAGCTCATTCCTCTCATCGAAGGTTTGCTGCCGTTCGGCCTGAAGGGGCTGGAATGTCATTACGGCACGCACAACGAAACGGACACCGAAACCTTCCTCAAAATCGCCAAAAAATACGGCCTGATTGCAACGGGCGGTACCGATATGCATAACGCCGACACCTACGTCAGCCCGTCCTATCGCGACGACCGCTACGACGCCTACACGTTAAGGACGTTGAAAATTATAAAATAAAAGTGGTTTTTGCCCGCCGAAAGGCGGGTTTTTTGATATATAAATTGCCAAATTACACAACATATAAATATGAAAAAATTTATCGTTGTTTTGTTGGTGATGGCTGCTTGCTTTTTCGTTACGTCGGGAGGCGCGGCGGCAAATAAAAAGAGCGAAGAAGTGGTCGTCAAATTTACGTCGGGCGAAAAAGTGCTTATGACGGCAAGGGCGGAGCTTTCGCCGCTCCCGTCAAGGTTTACGGTGGACGGAACGGGGTACGCCGGTTATTTTTCCGCGCTTAAAAAAAGTCTCGGGGGTCGGGCGGCTTTGGCGAAAATTTCGCCGATTCTTTCCGTCGCGATTTCGGAGCTTAAGGAAGCGAGCAAGGTTTCGCCGAAGAGCGCCGAAGTGGTTTTCGGCGAGAACGGATTTTCGTATACAGATGCCGTAAGCGGGTTTCAGGTTGACGAAGAAAAAACCATAAACGAGCTTATCAAAAACTTAAACGGCAGAAACGTTGTCGTAAACGTCATTTTTGAGAAAGTTCGGGCAAAAACGGAAATTTCGGATCTCAAAAAAATCAACGTGCAAAGGTCGTCGTTTCAGACTGCGGTTTCGGGTTCCGCGGCGCGGCGCTACAACGTCGCCTTGGCGGCAAAAAGAATATCGGGCGTAACGGTTTTTCCGGGGGAAGAATTTTCGTTTAACGGCGTCGTCGGCAAAAGAACCCCGCAGAACGGCTTTAAGGAGGCCGTCGTCATAACTAACGGGGAATATGCAAAAGGCGTTGGCGGCGGGGTTTGTCAGGTCAGCACCACGCTTTACAACGCCGTGCTCCTTGCCGGCCTCACCGTGAAAACGGCGGCGGCGCACTCGCTGAAGCCGTCCTACGTTCTCCCGGGCTTCGACGCCATGGTCAGCGACTACACCGATTTTGTTTTCCGAAACGATCTGGACTGCCCGATTTATATAAGCGCGGGCTACGACGGCAAAAACGTGTGGGTGAAAATCTACGGCCGAAAGTCCGAATATACGGGCGTAAAGCGCACTTATCGGACGATTGAAGAAATCCCTTGCAAAACCGTTTACGTCAGGGACGAAACGCTAGTTAGCGGCGAAAAGGTTCTTTTCCCCGGCCGCAACGGACTTAAGGTAACCAGCTTTCTGGAGTACAAAATCGGCGGCGAAACCTACGTGGTGAAAATCCGCACGTCCGTCTATCGGCCCGAAGACAGAAAAATCGCCATACCGTCTGAAAAAGACGGTGAAAATTTTTAGCGCCGTTTTGGCTTTTTATGCGGCCGATTGTCGTAATTGACATTGACAAGGTTATATAAAATGGAGTATAATTTATACATTGGAGCAAAAAGCGGACAACTATCCAAAAATGAATAAAAACGGCGGTTTATCCACAAAAATGTCCACAATATGCACACTAAAAGTGGATAAATCACCAAAATAAGGAGTTTTTATGACAGATTATAAGGCGATTTATCAGACCTGGTTAAACTCAAAAGAGCTGACTTCGGAGCAGAAAACGGAGCTTATCGGAATAAAAGACGACGATAACGAGATAAAAGAGCGGTTTGCCGCGGAACTTCAGTTCGGAACGGCAGGCATGCGCGGCGTTCTGGGCATGGGCCCGAACAGAATGAATATTTTTATGGTGAGGCGCGCAACCGTAGGCCTCGCGGCTTTCGTCGAAAGCCTCGGCGAGGAAGCGAAAAAACGCGGCGTAGTCATAAGTTACGACACCCGTCGTTTCAGCAAAAAGTTTGCGATAGAGTGCGCAAAGGTGCTGTCGGCAAAAAAGATCGCAAGCTATCTGTTCGAGGACGTAAGGCCCGTTCCGATGTGCAGCTTTGCCGTCAGAGAAACGGGCGCAATCGCGGGAATAATGATCACCGCAAGCCACAATCCGCCTGCGTATAACGGTTATAAGGTTTATGGCGAGGACGGAGCGCAAATGAGCCCCGAAGCCACCGCCGAAGTGGTGAAATTCATAAAGAAAACCGACGTGTTCGGCCTCGAGGTGGCAGACACTTTGCTTACCGAAGACGGCATAAAAGGGAAGGACAATTTCAAAGCAGACGAATACATAACCGTCATCGGCCGCTCGCTGGACGAAAAATATTTCGCCGCCATCGAAAAGCTTTCGCTGTCGCCTGACGCCATAAAAGCCGCAAACGGCAAGGTGAAAATCGTTTACACGCCGGTCCACGGCAGCGGATATATGCCGGTTATGACCATACTTAAAAAAATAGGAATACCGGTTACGGTGGTTCCGGAGCAAGCCGAGCCGGACGAGAATTTCTCCACCGTCAGAGTGCCTAATCCGGAAGAGAACGACACGCTGAAAATGGCCGTGGAGCTTGCCGAAAAAATCGGCAGCAACGTCGTCATCGGCACCGATCCCGACTGCGACAGAATGGGCATCGCCGTCCGCGACGACAACGGAAAATTCGTGCTTCTGACGGGCAACCAGATCGGCGTTCTGATGATGGACTACGTGCTTTCCGTCAAAAAAGCCGAGGGGATTTTGCCGAAGAATGCGGCTGTTGTGAAAACCATAGTTACCACCGATCTTGCAAGGAAGGTGGCCGCAGGCTACGGAGCGAAAACCTTTGACGTTCTGACGGGCTTCAAGTTTATCGGCGAAAAGATAAAAGAGTGGGAAACCTCGGGCGAATATACCTACGAATTCGGCTTCGAGGAAAGCTACGGCAGCCTGGTTGGCACCCACGCAAGGGATAAGGACGCGGTCGTCGCCAGCATGATTTTTGCCGAAATGGCGTGCAAATACGAAAGCGAAGGCACTTCGGTTTACGACAGACTTCAGGAGATTTTCAAAAAGTACGGCTACTACGTCGAAAAAGGCGTCAGCATAACGTTTGGCGGCTTGGACGGATTTGAGAAAATGACCGCCATCATGCAAAAAATCAGAAGCGAAATCAAAACGGAATTTGCGGGCGAAAAAGTCGAAAGCTTTTCCGACTACGTTTTGGGCGTAACGACGTTTGCGGGCGGACGCACCGAAAGCATAAGTCTTCCGAAAACCAACGCGGCGTTTTATCGCATGGCAAACGGCGACTGGATGTGCGTAAGGCCGTCGGGCACCGAACCGAAGCTCAAAATTTACGTTTCCACTTCGCGCCCGACGCTTGAGGAGAGCAAAAAAGCGGGCGAGGACCTGCTTCACTCGATAAAAACCACCTTCGGAATATAAAAAAAGAAAAAAGCGGCAAAAATATTGTCGCTTTTTGTTTGCAAAGCCGATTTTTCGTGCTACAATCACTATACGAAAATTTGTCGAGGAAAAAAAATGGACGGAATTGTTTTTTGTTTGGAAATTATCGGTACGGTCGCGTTCGCTTTTTCGGGCGCGATGGTCGGCATACGAAAAAAATTCGACCTTTTCGGCATACTGATGATGGGCATAATCACGTCGGTCGGCGGCGGCGTTACGAGGGACGTTATCCTGAACGTTTCTCCTCCTATAATGTTCGAGGATCCGACCTACTGCATCGTGGCGGCGGTTTCGTCGATGCTGATGTTTTTCCCGTTCGTCAGAAAGTTTCTGGACAACAAGTTCGTGCACGGAATGATTTTCGTGGCGGTTGATTCGCTGGGCCTTGCCGCGTTCACGGTGGCGGCGGTGATGTACTGCTTCAACATCGGGGTTCCGAATTTGTTTCTCATCGTAACCGTCAGCTGCATTTCGGGCGTCGGCGGCGGACTTTTGCGCGACGTTATTGCCGGCGACAGACCGTATATATTCACGAAACACGTCTATGCCATTGCGGCGTTCGTGGGCGCGTCGGTGGCTGTCGGCGTCTACGAGCTTACCGGAAAAGAGTGGGCGACCGTGATAGGTTTTATCGTTATAATCATCATAAGGTACATTGCCGTGAAATATCATCTGAATTTCCCGACGATTGAAGACAAAAAAGAATAAGAAAAATCAAAATCACGGCACTTTCCGCCGTGATTTAATTTTGTTTTAAGACAAAAATATAATAATCTTTAGTAATAAAAAATTAAAGCGCAAAGTAGCTTTTGACCGACAAAACGTTCACGTTTTGCCAAAAGAGAACAAGCACTTTCTTCGATAGAAAAATGAGGTCACGCCG
>ERZ779888.328-NODE-328-length-59265-cov-12.356865_pt1 | contig 59265 bp, 50 predicted proteins | sample MGYA00511245_ERZ779888 | MGnify/ENA primary metagenome ERZ779888 (study PRJEB29588, sample SAMEA2155255) | human gut metagenome | biome: human gut; feature: human-associated habitat; material: faeces | place: Denmark | collected 2008/2010 ...
TGAGATGTCTCGCAACTCCCAAGGGTTGAGTTACTTACACGCGCAGAATTTCGGTTTCCCAAACCGTAAACAATTTAATATCATGGTATAATTGGATGATTCATCCAATAGTTGGAATATATCTCCAATACAAGGATGGAACAAAATGAACTCTAAAATAATCGCCATAGCCGCGATAGCCATTGTCATCACGGCAGGATGTGGGGCATTCCTCATTATGAATGATGAGGAAGGAGGATACAGATCCACAGACAACACCGGCCGTCTGGCCATCATGGGAAATGCCAACAACGACGACTATCTGGATAAAGAGGATCTTGCAACCATCGATGCGATACTCGACGGGACCGTGAATTCCGACGACTATCCCCTGGCGGATGCCAACAACGACGGAAAGGTCGACTCTGAAGACAGGAAGATGGTCGAGAGGATGATAGACCGCGAGGCCATGTCCATCTATTATGTGAACGGGAACGATGAGATCAAAAGCGTCAGCTACCCCTTGAACCGCACGGTCGTGGTCGGGACCAACGCCGCGCTGACCATGCAGGCGGTAGGTGCGGTGAAGGCCGGGAAAGTCGTAGGGACCACCGGAGAGGCCACCAAGGATTATTGCCTGTTCTCCGATTTCAAGGACCTTCCCAAGGTAAGTACCAGCATCCTCGTGGCGGACTACGATGCCGTCACCAATATAGGCAACGTGGATGCGATCATAACGATGTCCAGCAAATCCTACCTCAAGAACGAATCGACGTTCACCGAGGCAGGCATCGACGTCGTACGTATATCCTCCTCCGACGGAATGAAGGCCATCAGTGTGGCACTTACCATAGGCTACCTGCTGAATCTCGAAGAGAGTGCCAACGAATACGCCAAATTCTGCGACGAGGTCATCTCGCATGTCACCGAGAAGAAGAACACCATCGACAGCGGCGATGTGAAGACCTGCCTGTGCGCCACGATGGCCAATTATGTCAGCGGGACCATATCCGATTTCTACGGCCTCACCACGATGTGCGGAGGAAACAATGTCGCCGATTGGTCCACTACCACCAAACAGTTCAATGACGGTGACGAGTGGCTTTTGAACGAAAAATACCACGTCGACGTATTCATCCACTTCCATAACTACAGCTACGACACGTCGGCGGACCTCTCGTCCATGTACAACACGTACCGCGAGAACTTCGATGCGATCCAGACCGTGAAGGATGGGAACTACTACATGATCAACGGGAACATGCCTGCCGTCGTCAGGCTCGCATACACCGCGTCGATATTGTATCCGGAGGTCTTCGGAGCCGATTACGGGGACATAGTCCACCAGGAATACATAGACAGTTTCATAGACAACCTCAGTTCCGAAGGATACAAGGTGACCGATATGAAATTCGTCCTGACCGACTCCGATTTCGGAATAACCTCGTGAAGGCGAGCGAATGACCGAAGATGCTGGGAAGGCCGATCTGAAAGAAGACTATCACAGATATGTCATGAGGAAGGCTCTGTTCACAACGGCCGTCCTAGCATCAATATTCATAATATCTGGGGTGGCTCTGACACTCGGCGGCAGGGACATAAGCTTCACTCAGGCGTACGGGATAATCTGGGACCACTTGACGGGGAACATCCCTGCCAAGGGTACCGAGGCGTTCTATGACGACTATGCGATATGGAACGTCAGACTCCCCCGCATAATCGTGGGTATCGTAGCAGGAGCATGTCTGGCAGTCGGTGGCGCCGCGATGCAATCCGCGGTCAAGAACCCCCTTGCAGACCCATACACGACGGGAATATCGTCCGGAGCCGTATTCGGGGTGTCCGTAGCGATCGTATTGGGATTCGGACTCGGCACCAGCATCGGGATGTACGGCCTGGTGCTCAACGCATTCATATTCGGAATGGTCCCCGCCGCGGTCATCATACTGATATCCAGATTCACGCATTCGTCACCCGCCACACTCATATTGGCAGGGGTGGCGATGTCGTACCTGTTCAATGCGGCCAGCACTTTGCTTCTGATAGGGACGTCCTCCGAAAAACTTCAGGAGGCATACCTGTGGCAGATAGGTACGCTGGAGAATGTCAACTGGGACTATGTCCCGGTCATGGCCATCATAACCATCGTCGGCACCATATTCATGCTGCTGGTATCGCCTAAACTGAATCTTCTTACAACGGGGGATGCGAGTGCGAAAAGCCTCGGGATCGACCCGGAGACGTTCAGGATGGTCATCCTCGCAGTCCTTTCCGTAATGACGGCATCGGTAGTGGGATTTGTCGGCATAATCGGATTCATAGGTCTGGTATCCCCGCATATCGTAAGAACCATCATCGGAGCGGACAACAAATACCTGATCCCGGCCTCCGCCCTGTTCGGAGCGGCGTTCCTCCTGATAGCCGACCTCATTTCAAGACTCATAATCTACCCCGGCAGCATCGCCGTAGGAGTGGTAATGTCGTTCATAGGGGCCCCGATATTCCTGGCCCTCATCATCCGCTCTAGGAAGGAGATGTGGTAATATGGACCATTCTTCGGACGGATCCCTGACACATTTCAAGAACACATATTACAGATATCTATCCAAGAAAGTGACCTTCGTCATCGTATGCATCGTCGTGTCGGTGATAGCGATAGGTTTGGAACTGTCGATGGGCGCATATGAAATAGGATTCATCGATTCGTACAAGGCCCTTATCGACCACATCCTGGGGAATGTCCCTCCGGAGGAACTCGGAAAAGGGACGGACCAGATCGTATGGGACATACGCTTCCCCAGGGCGATAGCCGGATTCGCGGTCGGTGCAGGATTGGGCGTGTGCGGAGCTGCGATGCAGAGTTCCATGAAGAATCCCCTCGCAGACCCTTATACCACAGGGATATCCGCAGGTGCATCGTTCGGAGCCGCATTGGCGATAATATTGGGATTCAGCTTCCTTCCCGGTGCGTTCGGAGATACGGCCATAGTGATCAACGCATTCGTATTCTCCCTGATACCCGCGGCCATGATCGTCATCATATCGACGTTCAAAAAGGACGTGTCCCCCGCCACCATGATCCTCATCGGGATTGCGGTCATGTACTTCTTCACCGCGGCGACCACGTTCATGAAACTCACCGCATCCGAGGAATCCCTGTCCGAGATATATGTGTGGAACATAGGCACTCTCGGAAAATCGACCTGGGATAACATCTGGTTCCAGGTGTCTGCGGCCATCGTGGGCGTCGTAGCCATAATGCTCCTGTCCAAGAAACTCAACATTCTGGCTATGTGCGATAAGGATGCTGTGAGCCTGGGCGTGAATGCCAAACGCATAAGGCTCCTGTCACTGATCGTCGTATCCCTGGTGACCGCCACCCTCGTATCGTTCACCGGGACGATAGGATTCATCGGACTCGTAGCACCCCATGTCGCCAGGATATTCCTGGGATCCGATAACAAATATCTGATACCCGCATCCGCGGCGTTCGGGGCCATGCTTCTCCTGTGTTCGGATTGTGCCGCGAAATGCATAGGGACCGGCCTACCTGTAGGAGTGATCACTGCAGTCATAGGAGGACCGTTGTTCCTGTATATGCTGATCAAACAGGCGAAAAAATACTCGTGGTGAGCTTTTACCGCACCCCGACCAATCGCAGGCGATGGGCACTGTCGCCTGCGATATCAATTATTTGCTCCAAGGTCTTTGACCGCACCAGAGACATCGGAAAGAGCGGCGATGTCGCAGACATAACTAAAGGTAATGCTCCGAAATTAAACGTCTGGGTCATGTACGGCATTATATTATACAGCCCGGAAACTGAATAAAACGACCATTGCAAGAAACCCGATATCCTCCCGAGGACGGAGCCGCATCTGAGCACTCCCGGATCATCACCTCCATATGACGCCTACTGCAGCGGATTCGGACAGCTCGCGAATAGCCATACGAGTGCAGATCAGCCGGTGATCGCATCCCTCGGACACATGATATGCGAAAAGGATCGACTGGAACATTGCCCATATGTCTCGATCTCCGTCCTGATAGGATGGACAATGCTGTATCGGCCCCTATGCCTGGAAGGATTATTCCGATACCTTACTCGAATCCAAAGCCCTAACGGATTTGAAACTCCGATGGCCGGAAGATGACCATATGTGGTACGGATGGGGGATTCCGAAGCCTCCCTGAGGAGGCCTCAGAAGTTCTCTTGCTTCCTCTGCCTGTACAGGAAGTACAGGAACAGCGGACTGCCTATCAGAGCGGTTATGACCCCGACGGGAAGACCTCCCGGAAGCAGCCTGACCAAGGTGTCGCCCAGAAGGACCATCATCCCCCCTATGGTGGCCGACGCCGGGATCAGAAGTCTGTTGTCGTTACCGGTGAACAGTCTCGCTATATGGGGGGCCACGAGACCCACGAAACCTATGGTCCCGGTATTGCAGACCACCACCGCGATGGCCACGGATATCAGCAGGAAGCATATTATGCGCAGACGGACGGGGTCGACACCCAGACTCTGGGACACCTTGTCGCCTGCGGTAAGGACGTTGATGTTCTTGGACAGCAGCATGAACGCCGTCAGGACCAGCAATGCGGCCGCCAGAAGAGGCAGGAGATCCTCCCACCCCACACTGCTCATGGTCCCGATACCCCATTCGTAGATCTGCTGAAGACTCTCATCGCTGGCATTGAACTTGATGAATGTACTGAACGAGGAGAACATGTACATCATCCCGATACCGACGAGGATCATCATCGTGGGACTCAGCTTCTTGAACGACGACACGAATATTATGGCCGCCGACGGGATCAGGGCGAACACGAACGCATTGACCATCGTCGCGGCATCTCCCCCTATGAACGGTATGACGCAGACGCCGTAGACCAATGCTACGCAGTACCCCAGCATGGCGGCGGAGGATATACCGATGGTATATGGGTCCGTAAGAGGGTTGCGGGTTATCGTCTGCATGACGGCACCGCTCACGGCCAATACGACCCCCACCAGTATCGACGCCACGGTACGGGGGACGCTCTGCTCCATGACCATGTAGTCCCTTATCCAACCATAGTAGTCGGTCGCCCTGTCGGGTATGTTTCCGCATATACGGTCCCATACTACGGTCCATGCCTCCGAGAACGACATTTTGAAATTGTTCACGGAAAGGGAATAGATCGCCAGGACCGCCATCACGGCGACGAACACGATGATGAACACCGTGCTGCGTCTCTTGCTGTTCAGATATTTCGTGGATTCTTCCGCGGTCATGGGATCACCACATGGTCCTCTTCTGTCTGATTATCAGATACAGGAAGATCGGGGCTCCGACGAACGAGGTCACCACTCCGACGGGTATGGCCGCCGAGACATCTATCGCCCTCGAGATGATGTCGCACCCGAGAAGGAACAGGGCCCCGAACGCAGCGGTGGCGGGGAGGGTGTATTTGTTATCGGAACCGAGTATGAGCCTCACGATATGGGGGACGACGAGACCGACGAATCCTATCACTCCCACGTAGCTGATCACCACCGTCGCCATGAGGGACAGTATGCACAGACACAGGATACGGAGGTTCTCCACATCGAGACCCATTGATTTGGCGGTCTTGTCATCCAACGACATGAGGTTGAGCTTGTTGGCCAACGGCAGGACTATGAGAAGCCCGGCCAAGGTTATCAGGAAGGTCAGAGGTATGGCATCCCAGGTAAGGTCTGCCAAGGAACCGATCTGCCATATGTACACCATGTGCAAAGTCGCCGCATCGGTCGTTATCAGCAGAAGCGACGTCAGCGAATTAAACAGATACGATACGGCGACCCCGGCCAATATGAGCGACGCGGGCGATTTTTTGAAGAATGGGGCCATCAGGACGATGACCACCACCGGGACCATGGCGAAGATCATGGCGTTTATCACGACGCCTATCCCTTCGATCCCTCCGCTCCCGACGGCCAACCCGAGCACTATGGCGATCGCCACCCCGAAAAGGGCACCGGACGACACACCTGTCGTATACGGGTCGGCCAACGGGTTCTTCATGACGCTCTGCATGACGGACCCCGCCACGGCCAGGGATACACCTGCGATTATGGCGAACAGGGCACGGGGGACGCGATACTCCCAGACGATCCTGTCGTCGAACCACTCCTGCGAATTGGTGGGGTAGACGATCCCGTTCACATGGTCCCAGAACAAAGAGTAGACCTGGTCTATGGAAAGGCTCCGGGTACCTACGCAAAGAGACACCCAGAACAGGATGAATACCAGTATTATCGAGACGGAGATGAAGACGACCTTCCTGAAGGTGTAGTGGCCGTATTCCTTCTTCATCTGTGTACTTTCATCATTATCGCCCATATAGAGACCGTCCGCCCAAAAGGAAGTTGTACCGGGGGCCCTCCCCCGGTAATAGGTTTCAGGCCGGAGACGAGTTGCAGCAGATCAGCAGGTCCGATGCGACCAGTTTCGTATTGTCGCCGTTGAAGAAATCGGTGATGAAGGTCTGGTGCACACCGTCGGCCCAGCTCTCGCTCAGTTCCCCGAGGACGGAACCATACATCGCATATGCGGCGTAAGCGACCCTTACGGGCACGGGCGCCGCACCGCTGATCATGATCTGACTTCCCTCCTCCCCGTAGTGGGACCATGCGTTGAAAGCCGAAGTATAGGTGTCCCAATACGTCTTGGCGCTGGCGGCGGAGGTTCCGTATCCGAGGGCGGTCCTGATATGGACGATGTAGTCCCAGTCGTAGAGGGAGGTGTTGAATACGCTTCCGTGGTCCACCACCTTGATACTGGTGGTCGAACCGAATCCGCTGTAATCCGCGAGTCCGAACTCCGCACCTGCGACATCGAGGGCCGCCTGGTAATCGGAGTTTCCGGAGGAGATGTATCCGTTCATGGAGGATGCCACCGCCTTCACCTTCTTGTCTTCGGGAAGGGTGGAGACGGCGTCCTTGATGGTCTTCATGGTGGAATCGTACAGATCCACAAGATCGGATGCCCTGCTCTCCTTCTGGAAGAGGAATCCGAGGAGGAGTATGGAATGGGTGTATACTTCCTTGTCCACAGAGGCGGCCGCCACCCTGACGACATCCACGTGGGCGGTCTCGAAGGCCGATTCGTTGGTAAGGTACGTCCTGTTCCAGTCGCTGAGGACGCATGTGACCCTTTTCTCCGCGATGACGTCGGAGGATCCCGCCTTCCCGTTCTCGAAAGTGATGGAGGTGGATGATGTACCGAGCTTGACGGTCTTGGAAGTGTTCAGATAGGTGCTCCCGAAGAGGGTGGAGTCGTTGCTGGATCCGTATGACGCACCCTTGATCTCGTCGATGATACCGATCATGTAGCACATAATGAACGAGTTGGCCGACCCGGTCATGATGGCGGCGGAGACAGGATACTTGGTGGATACGCGCTCCATATCCATGGTAGAATCCCCGTCGACGTCATGATAGTTTATGTGCCAGACGGTCACGGATTTCTTGTTGATGATCTTCTTTACGACCTCTATGTCCTTGTCGTCTATCACACCATCGTTATTCGCATCGGCAAGAGGCGCATCCTTCAAAGCCACGCCGTCATCGATCGCTTTCTCTATGACGTCGATGTCCTTGCTGTCTATGACACGGTCACCGTTCGCATTACCCAGAACCTTTAGCTCCGCACCCTCCATGGATGCAGGGCTGTCGACGTCGTCCTTGTTTCCTACGACGGCGTACACTCCCACGGAGGCAGCCACCAATACAGCGACGATGGCCACCACATAGATTGCTTTCTTTTCCATTGGATCAACTCAATGATGTTGGCATATATATCCAACATGGTATTTAAACATTTGGAGCATACATCCAACTAATTCAATCCAACTTAACTCCTGCCCATGCTGGCGTCTTGAAAGGGCCGATTTAAAAACCACATTAGTAAGGATTAAATACTAAATATCAATAAGGAGGATTAGTCGTCCCGGTAGTGTAGTGGCCTATCATGAGGCCCTGTCGAGGCCTCGACCTGGATTCGAATTCCAGCCGGGACGCCAATTCTTCTGAAAAATCAATTCTCTGGGTCCTTCCATCACATTCCTTTCCGATAGTTAGGAATTGAAAAAGGCATCAGTGTGCGACCCCGTGGAGAAGAACAGTGTGCTTTCCCGTCTTACTGTCGACGGAAAGCTCTGCGTCCACGTTGAATACCGCCTTCATATTCTCAGGCGTCAGAACCTCTTCCGGAGTACCGCAGCACATGACGCGATGGTCGTGGATCATGGCTATCCTGTCGCAATAGCGGGATGCCATCGGAAGATCGTGGGAGACTATGACGACGGTCAGGCCTTTCTCCCTCGAGAGTCTGTGTACGAGATCCAGGACCTCGAACTGCATGTTCACATCCAGATGGTTCGTGGGCTCATCCATGAGCAGGTATCTGGGAGTCTGTGCCAGTGCCCTTGCTATGATCACCCTTTGCCTCTCCCCTCCGCTCATCTCGTTTATGTGGAGATCCCTCATATCGTAGAGGCCGACGTCCTTCAGGGCCTGGTCCACTATCTGCAGATCGGATGAACTGTCCCCTTCGAACTGCCTCTGGAAAGGCATCCTCCCCATGGCCACTATGTCCCTTACGGTGAATGAGAACCTGATCTCGTTCGCCTGGGGTACGGCCGCGACGATCTTGGCTATGTCCTTCTTGGCCATCTCCGAGATGTCGCTCCCATCCACCACGACGGAGCCCGAATTCGGTCTCAGATTACGATTGAGATTCTTCAGAAGTGTAGTCTTCCCACACCCGTTAGGACCCAGTATACCGAACACCTCGCCGGACCTTATCTCGAGGGAGGCCCCGTCCAAAACCGGCTTCTCCCTGTATCTGAACTCCAGATCGCGGACCTCGAACGTCACGACCAACCCACCTCGCTTTTCCTCCTTCTGAGGAGATAGATGAAGTACGGTGCCCCCACGAGTGCTGTCAACACCCCTATGGGAAGGACGCCGTATTCCGGTGCCACGACATGTGCCAGATAATCGCACAATATCAGGAATGCGGCTCCTCCCAAGGCACTTACGGGCAGCAGGGTGCGGTTATCGGGACCCAGGATTATACGGAATATGTGCGGGATGATCAGACCGACGAAACCGATGGCACCTACGAACGATACGGCGGCCGCGGTGACTACGGTCGATGCGATGAGCAGTATGAGACGAGTCTTCCCCACCTCTATGCCTAGATCCATCGCATGGGAATCCCCGATCATTATCGCGTTAAGACTCTTCGAATAGCAGGACATCACGGCGATCCCTATGAACACCATCGGGGCCACCACTGCTATCTCCCCCCAATCCGCACGGCTTAGACTCCCCATGCTCCAGAAAACGATGTCCTCCATCTTGTCCCCGGCTATGAAGGTCAGAAATGAGACCACGGCGGACATCATGGAAGAGATGGCGATACCGGTCAGAAGGAGGGTCTCCGTATGGGTGGAACCCCCTACATGGGCGACACCGTAGACGAGGAACATAGTGGCAAGACAGGTGATGAACGCCAGCAAAGGCGTGGCCACGGCCATGGGGATGAACGGGATGGTGAAAATCAGTCCGATGGCCGCTCCCAAGGATGCCCCAGATGAAAGACCCAGTATGTATGGGGAGGCCATAGGGTTACGGAAGACCGCCTGCATGACGCAACCGCATGCCGCCAGACCGGAACCCACCAATGCTCCGATGGCCACCCTCTGTGCATTGTCTTTGACGAGGATGTTGTTCGCCCACGTACCGTTCCCCGTGATGACGTCCACGACGTCGCCGAAGGATATGCGGTACGTGGCCCAGGTGAGGTCGTAGATCACCGCTATCACGAGTATGACCAAGACCACTACTGTGCAGACCAGCAACCTGCGTTTCCTACCTGGTGTTCCGAACATGTTGGATTACCGTCAATTCCTCGAACGGATAAATAACAGTACCCCGACGGCTGCGATTATGGCGGCCGCCCCGATACCTACATACAGCATCACGCTGCTGTCGCCGTCACCTTTGTCGGCATAATACGCTTCCAGCGTCCCGTCGACCGCATCGGGATGCATCACGTGGGCCACCGCCTTTAGTCCGTCCGCGGCTGCGGGGTCGTAATTGTTCCAGGTCTTGAGCATCTTCACGATACCATGGTTACCCTGGTCCCTTCCATGACCTCGTCTATGAACTTGTCGAAGGTCCCTTCGTACGTATCGAAGTAAGGACTGTCGATGAATATCAACGCATCCGGGTGATCTGAAAGGAGTTCGACGATCTTCATCTGGTTGTATACGGTGTCCTTGCCTGCGGAACTCCCTATGTTGTTTCCTCCTGCGGCTTCCAACAGGGCTACGGCTATGGAACCGGACACCCCTATCCCCCACCCTTTGGAACTGGAATACCTGAGGAATATCGCATCCTTCTTCTCCTCGGATGCCACTGCCGCAGTCACCTCGTCGTATGCGGACATCATCGATGCGGTGAGATTGGATGTACTTCCGGTTATGTTCTAGATATCCCTCACACAGCTGACGATCGCATTGTAATCGACGATACTGCCATAGAACGGAACGTAACGGAACCCCTCCTTCATGAGTTCCGCACGAAGTCCGCTGTTGCCGTCGGAACCCACGAAATCCGTCTTGTAGGTCGTCAGTATGACGGTATCCGTCGCAATGTCGAAACCGCTTTCCCCGGCGGCATGGACTATATTGGATTTCAAAGCGGACGTGTCATTGTATGTGGTGGTCCACACCTTGGCCGGGCGTTCCAACCCCTTGTCGTCGAAGGCGACTGCCCCATACTGATCGACCGCATAGATCTTCTCCGCCATGCCGGACTCTATGATGGTGAGGGTGGCGGCATACCCTGTCACGATTATGTGTTCCGACGCCGCCGAATATGTGAAAGTCTTTCCAGTGGAATCCGTTACCGTGAATCCTTCATCCGCATCGGAGGAGTCGCTTACCGCTATACCGCCCGAGACGAGTGCGGAAACAAGGACCAATGCGATCATTGCCTTCATATTGCCTGTCATTTCGATCACTGAAACAGCATCGTGCTGAATACAAGGCTGATGTAAGCCATTGTTATAAACTCTTGTACACATTTATACGATTTCGTGTTACTAAATGACATCTTATTTTTAAAATAATAACACTTAAAAAGATTTTAACATGGAAACCTTTAAACCCCTCATATAAATAGAGAAAATCATGCGCTGGATGCTCAGAAGCAAGATCCACAGGGCCACGGTGACGGAGGCCAGGCTCGACTACGAAGGCAGCATCACGATAGATGCCGACCTCGTAGACAGATGCGGGATGTGGGTCGGCGAGAAGGTGACCGTCGCGGTCGTCGAGACCGGCGCACGTTTTGAGACCTACATCCTCCCCGGGGAAAGAGGTTCCGGCATCATCGCACTCAACGGGGCCGCAGCCAGACTCGCATCCGTAGGGGATAAGGTCATAATAATGGGCTATGAGCTCACCGACGAGCCCATAAAGGCCAAGGTGGTCCTGGTGGACATGGACAACAAAGTGGCCAAGGAGCTCACGTACTGATGTACTGCGTATACTCCGACGGGGGATCCAGAGGAAACCCGGGACCTTCCGCCTATGCCATCGTCGTGACCAAGGACGGGAAGACCGTCCACGAGCATGCCGAGTTCCTAGGGGTACACACCAACAACTATGCTGAGTACCGCGGGCTCATAGCAGGGATATCCAAGGCCCTGGAGCTGGGTGCGGACGAGGTCGAGTTCGTCATGGACTCCCAGCTGGTGATAAGGCAGATGACGGGCCAGTACCGTGTCAAATCCCCGGACATGCTGGCACTTCATGAGGACGCTAAGAACCTCGCATCGATGATCCCCAAGGTCACGTTCACCAACGTCAGACGTTCCGAGAGACTCATCCCCCGTGCGGATGCCCTCCTCAACGCCGAAATGGACAGGCATTCCGGCCAATAAGGGTCGTTTTTATTAAGAAAATAGGGCCTAGCATAGACTATGATGGACCGCCCGTCTTCATCGGTATCCTCCGACAAGGAGGTATGTGCCAGATTCTCGAAAGCATACGAACTTCTGAAGGAGGACGGGCACGATCCGCAGGCGATAGAGCTGCTGCAGAAGAACGTCCTGAAGAACTGTACGTCGTCGATAGTCCTGTTGGGAGACGTCTATTCACAGGGGGACGAGACCGAAAGGAAGGAGTCGATCAAACTATTCCGTAAGGCCGCGGCCCTCGGAGACAGTTCCGGAATGAGGAATCTTGGTTACTGCTATGCCGTAGGGATCAATGTGGAGAGGGACAAGGAGGAAGGTGCCAGATGGTACACGGAATCCGCCGAGGCGGGAAACGCCCGCGCCATGTGTAACATCGGGGTCATGTACGACTTCGGGAACGGAGTCCCGCAGGACCGCGACAAGGCCTTCGGATGGTATCTGAGATCGGCACAGGGCGGATGTACCAGGGGGATGACGAATCTGGGCGAGTTCTATCTGTACGGCAAGGGAACGGAGAGGGATCTGGATGAGGCCGAGAGATGGTTCAGGGAATCGAACAGTCCGCGTGCGATATACCATCTGGCGGAGATCTACCTCGACGAGAAAAATGACACCGAGAGAGGCATGACATTCCTGCGGCTGTCCGCCGAGGCCGAGTACTCCAAAGCACTGTACAGATACGCCACCATCGTGGAGGAGGACGATCCCGAATGTGCCAGGGAGATGTATCTGAAGGCCGCATCCAAAGGGAACTCTGACGCCAAGAAGAAACTCGAGGCCCTCGGGATCCCGGTCCCGGAATCCCGCATGGCCAAAAAGAAAAAGGAAAAGAAGACCTCTTGACGGAAATCCTATGACGGGGATCGGGCCTCCCCCGTCTCGATCCCGCCATGGATATGGCGGACGGGATCATCGGCCGACGATATCCCCCACCTGTGTGGAGTCCGCATCAGTGGTCTATCATATCGTTCTCCTTCAGATGCATCTTCTGCAGTTCCTCGTCCGGGATCGGATCCTGGAGGATCACGTGCGGCCTTCCTCCGTCGTCAATCACTCTGCAATTCATGCCGTAGACGTAACGGATAAGATCCTCGGTGATGACGTCTTCGGGCGCACCGACCTTGTATATTATCCCCGGAGTGGACATCACCACGACCTTGTCCGCAAACCTGCACGACACGTTCAGGTCGTGACTGATCATGATCACGGTTATGCCCTTCTCGTGGGACAACTCCTTCATGAGTTCCGTCACCTGTACCTGGTGTCTGATATCCAGATTAGCGGTCGGTTCATCCAATATCAGTATGTCCGTGTCCTGTGCCAGACCCCTGGCCAAGGCCACCTTCTGATGCTGTCCTGCCGAAAGTTCGTCGTAGTTGCGAAGTGCCAGATGGGTGATGTTCAGTTCCTTCATCACCTCGTACACCGCATGCAGGTCCTCCTTGGTGGATTTCCTGGTACGATACGGATGCCTTCCCATCAGGACCGTGTCGAGGACCGACATGGAGAAATCATCCGATGAAAAGGCCGGGACATACGCCACCTTGGTCGCCAACTCCTTTAGACTGTATTCGCCCACAGACCTGCCGTCGACCGATACGGACCCTTCCGTAGGCTTCAGCAACTGGTTTATGCATTTGACCAACGTGGACTTCCCGACCCCGTTGGGTCCGATTATGCAGACAAGCCCGGGGTCCGACAATTCGAGGTTGATCCCGTGGAGGATCCTCGCCTCGTCCGAGTAGTTGAAGTATACGTCTTCGAACTTCAGATCCACCATCACCACACCTCCTTCTTCTTTTTAATCAGGAGATACAGGAACAGAGGTCCTCCGATGAATGCGGTGATCACTCCGACGTTCAATATCGTAGGCGCTATGATCGTTCTTCCGATGAGGTCGCATGCTACGAGCAATGCCGCTCCGGTCGCCATAGATGCGGGCATCAGGTATCTGTTGTCCGATCCCATGATCATCCTGCACATGTGCGGACACACCAGTCCGACGAATCCGATGATCCCTGTGAAGCTCACAATGGATGCGGCCACGAGGGAGACGATCAGAAGACACAGCAGCCTGAGATGGTCTGCATTCACCCCCAGCGATCTGGCACTTTCATCCCCTGCGGAAAGGACGTTGATCTTATGCGCAAGAGAGTTGAGTATGACCGACCCGGACAGGACGAATATCAGCATCACCGTGAGCGATTCCCAGCTGGTACTCTCCAACGACCCGACCTGCCACGAATACACCGCGGCCAGGTCGTCAGGGTTCGCAAGCAGCATGAGGACTGTGGTCATGGCGTTGAAGATATACATCACCGCTATTCCGCACAGGATTATCATGGTGGATGACGCACGCCTTACGCTGGAGATCGTCATTATGAGGAACATCGGTATGAGGGCGAAGATGAACGCATTGATGACTATGGAATAATTGCCGCCGATTATGGTCAGACCCGCTACCATGGCGAGGGTGGCACCGAACGACGCTCCGGAGGATATACCTGTGGTATAGGGGTCCGCCAGCGGATTCTTCATAGTGCTCTGCATGACCACACCGCAAAGAGCCAGACCGGCCCCGGCCACGATCCCGGTGCATATGCGGGGAAGCCTTATGTCGAAAATGACGAAATCCTTCATGGATCCGTCGCTGCCGTTGATAAGGTGGTCGATTACGATGCCATACGACTCCCAGAACCCGATGTCGTACGACCCTATCGTCATGGACACCCCGGATATCGCCACGGTGATGAGGATGCATGCGACTATGAACAGGATCTTTATGGAAGTGATGTGCCTGTACTTTGAAATTAACTCTTCCTCGCCGACCTCCATGACACCCGGATCGTCTTCAGGACACGGAACGGTCTTCGATTCTTTCCTACGGGATCTCAAAATATCACCCATCGGTTAAGTCAGGTCGGCGGCTTGAGGCCGCCGACCCGTTTCAGGCACTTCCGGGAATGTAGTAGAAGTGGTTCGGGTTGTAGGTATAGCCTTCGACATCCGTGTAGTCGTCGATGTATTCCTTGATCATTCCGTCGACATCCACGTCGATATCGGGGAACAGGATCTTGGCCGCTATGGCATATACCAGGCAGAACGGGAGTTCGTAGTTTATCATGACGATATCCTGGTTATTCACGGCATCCAGAGCGGATATCTTTCCGGTGGACAAGTCTGAGTAGAACTTGTTGTACTTCTCCTTGACCTGTTCGTCCGAATAGTTGAGGTACATGTAAGGGGTGTAGATTATGAGGTCCATGTTATGCTCGAGTATGTCCTCGGCATAAGTGGGGACGGAACCTCCCACCTTCGAGGTGTCGGTTATTATGGTGTTCCCGATGTTGGTGGCACCGATCTTGGTCAGAGTGGTAGCCACTCCGTCGGCCTGGGCACCGAAGTATGTCGCACTGGAGACGTTGAGGAAAGAGGTGCTGCTCTTGTCGGATACCTTGCTGAGTTCCGAACCCACCTTGCTTTCGACGGAATCCATCCACCTAACGAATTTCTCCGCACCTTCGTCGGCATCGGTGAAGAAAGCGATCATGAGTGCACCGTTGGCGTATCCTCCGTTCTCCCAACTGGCAAGACGGAGTATGGTCTTACCGGCATAGGACGTGGCTCCGGAATCCACGTTGGTCAGGTAGTACTTCTCGCTCCCGGCGTATATGGCATCCGCATCCGATTTCGCGATGCTTTCGAGGTCCGGGGTTTTCCTGTCACCTACGGACGGGAGAGAGGCGAACGCCTTGTACATGTATTGGCTGTCAATATTGGTCGCATATTGGTTGGCATAATCGTTGGTTGCCACGACCCTGTCGGAGATTCCGACGCCCATACATATGTCCAACACCCTCTGGGTGTTGACCACGATGAGCTTCTTCACGGGATACACGGCATCGCGGATGTCGTTGTTGACCGTGATGTACTTCACGGTCATGGACTCCTTCTCGCTGTCGGCCTTGCCGGAATTCGACTTCTTGAGATTGATCATTTTCTGCACAAGATCCAGATCGGTCTCGTCCACCTTCCCGTCGTTGTTGGCGTCGGCCATCTGGTCATAGGTGTTGCTGGAGATCATCTCTTTGATCTTCGTGACGTCGTTGTCGTCAAGGTAATCGTTCTTATCCGCGTTTCCGAGCACCTGCAACCTGCAGTCGGAGTTACTGGAGTAGTACCCTTTGTCATCATCATCGTTGTTGAGAAGGACTACTGCAGAAGCACCTGCCACGACCACGATCGCAGCCGCTAAAATAGCCAGGATCTTCATATTTTGCACATTAATCACTCGGATGTATCATCCAATATGTCATTAGCTAGATGCTATTAAAACATATTGGATGCATAATCCAATAATCAATCCAACTCAATTGCTATGCCTCAGAGCATACAGCGACAGCAGGTAGAACGCCGCCCCGTACACCAGCAGTACCGCCAACGAGATCCAGGGGAAGGACCAGTCCAGAGCGGCGGCCCTGATACATTCCGACGTATGAGTCAGAGGAAGGATCTCGATGACCCATTTGGCGACGTCCGGCAGGGCATTCAGAGAGAACATGGTCCCGCACAGGAACGTCATCGGAAGGATGACGAAGCTGTTGAACAGATTCATGTGGGGAAGGTCCTTGACCAGCATCCCCGCGGCCACCCCCAGAAGGGAGAACACTACGCACGAGAGGACCATGCACAATATCAGCCCCACGGTCACATGCAGGTCGTCGCTCATGAAAAGACCCAGTATCAGCAATATGGTGCCGCACATCATGCCCTTGGCCATACCCAGCACGGCCTTGCCGAAGATTATACCCGTCTTGGACACGGGGCACAGCATCATCTCGTCGAAGCTCTCGTAGAACCTCTTCTGGACCATCAGTTTGTTGGATATCGTGGTGAAGGAAGAGGACAGGGTCGTGAGCGCTATGACCCCCGGGATCACGAACGCTATGTAGTCCACGCCCTCCATGGTCACCCCCTTCCCGAGCCCGTAGCCGAACGCCACGAGGTAAAGAAGGGGCGTCACCAATGATGTGGCCAACAATACCCAGACGTTCCTTTTCAGATAGTACAGGTCCGAAAGGGCCACACGATATATGTCGTCGAGAACGTTGTTCATATCCTCAGCGCCTTCTCCAAAGCCTTCACGTTCGTCCTGCCGGTCTCCTCCAGGAACACATCCTCCAGATGCGTCCCCCTGACGACCCCGTTCCTGTCCTCCACCGTGTCGAAGAAGGCCTTGGCCTCCTCCCTGGTGTCGAAGAACCTGTATTGGCGCCTCCCGTCGTCGGAATCGTATTCCACGGTGTACTTACCCAGACGGCAGCACAGCTCCCTGGGGGTGCCGCTGTCCCTGATCTTCCCGTGGCCGATTATGCTCACCCTGTCGCACAGGGACTCGGCCTCGTCCATGTAGTGGGTGGTGAGGAAGATGGTGGTGCCGTTCCTGTTCATGATGCGGATCATATCCCAGAGCATGTGCCTCGACTGGGTGTCGAGACCTGCGGTGGGTTCGTCGAGGAAGAGGACCTTCGGCCTGTGCATGAGGGCGCACACTATGGCGGTCTTCCTCTTCCATCCGCCGGAGAGCTCCATGGGGGTCTTGTCCAGATACGGTGTCAGGCCGATCATGTCGCAGAGCTCCTCCATACGGGGGCCGATATCCTTCCTGGGTATCTTATGGAGCATGGCGCGGCAGATTATGTTCTCCCTTACGGAGATGTCCTTGTCCAAGGCGATGTGCTGCTGGACCACCCCGATCAGACGGCGGGCCTCGTCCGCATGGGTGTCCGTACGGTACCCTCCGACCGAGATACTTCCCTCGGCGGGCTTCATCATGGTGGTCAGTATCTTCACCGTGGTGGTCTTCCCTGCCCCGTTGGGTCCCAGGAATCCGTAGATCTCCCCTTCCGCCACATGGACGTCTATATGGTCGACCGCTGTGAAATCACCGAATCTGACGACAATACCCTCTGCATCAATCACATAATCTGGCACATTACCACCGGGATGAGGGGCCGGAGCCCCCGGGTGAAAAACGATTACCTGCCCATGGTGTACAGCATGGCGTTTATGATGGCGGCACCGATGTTGCTTCCGCCCTTCCTGCCTTTGGCGACGATGTAGGGCACGTCGTCGGTCATGATAAGCTCCTTGGACTCCACGACGTTGACGAAACCGACAGGGACACCCACTATGAGTGCGGGCCTGAGACCCTCCTCGTTTATGAGCCTGTGGAGTTCGATGAGGGCGGTGGGGGCGTTGCCGATCACGAAGATGGTCGGTTTACCCAGTTTGGCCCCCCTCTCCATACAGACGGTGGAACGGGTGCATCCCCTGGACTTGGCCTCCTCGACCACGTCCGGGTCGCTGATGTAGCAGTGGACCTCCCCTCCCAGCGAGGTGAGCTTGTTCTTGTTTATGCCTGCGGCCGCCATCTTGGTGTCGGTCACTATGTCCGCACCGTTCTTCAGGGCCTCCACACCGATCTTCGCGGCATCTTCGGAGAAACAGAGATTGTCCGCATAATCGAAATCCGCCGAAGTGTGTATGCATCTCTTCACTATGGAGAACTCGGGTTCGGGCCAGGTGCGGCCTCCGAGCTCCTTGGTTATCGTCTCCATGCTCTTGGCCTCGATCTCGCGGGGCGTCAGTATCTCGAAAACCATTTCTCTCACTCCTTATATCCATCAAAAGCGTTTGGTCTCCCTGTATCCTCTGGGAGTGATCATGACCCCGTCCTTCACATAGGTCCGGGAATTTCCGATGACCACGGTGCAGAACATGTCCACGTCGGCCTCCTTCAGCTTCCCGAGGGTGGTGACGGTCTTGCTCTGGTCCTTCCTCCCGGCCTGTCTCACGATCCCTACGGGGGTCTCCGGACTGCGGTACTTCAGAAGGATGTCCGTCGCCTGACCGAGGTACTCGGTCCTGCCGTGGCTCTTGGGGTTGTATAATGCGATCACGAAATCGGACTGACCGGCGCAATCGACCCTCTTCATGATGCTCTCTATGGGGGTCATCAGGTCGGAGAGGCTGATGAGTGCGGTATCGTGCATGAGGGGTGCACCGAGGATGGCGGCACTGGATGAGGCGGCCGTGACACCGGCCACGGACTCTATCTCTATGTCCGCGCCCATCTCGTCCGCCAGCTCGTAGATGAGTCCGGTCATCCCATATATCCCGGAATCGCCGGAGCTGACCATGGCGACGTTCTTCCCGGAAAGGGTGTCCTCGATGGCCATCCTGCACCTGTCGACCTCCTTCATCATCCCGGTGGCCTTGTACTCCTTGTCCGGGAAGAACTCCTGGAGGAGCTTCACATAGGTCGTGTATCCCGTGACTACGTCGGCGGATTCTATGGCGTGCACGGCACGGAGGGTCATGTCCTCCTTCCCGCCCGGACCGAATCCGACCACTGTCAGTCTGCCTGCCATCTCAATCAGTCCCCTTGCGGTATCCGGTGGTGAAATGACTGTCATAGAGCTTCGAGAGCTCGAACTCGTCGCCCAGGAATCCTCCCACCATGGTCATGGCGGTCTTCTCGATCTTGTTTTCCTCGACCAGCTTCGCCATGGTCTCCACGGTGCCGTAGAGGATCTTCTGCTCGGGCCAGCTGGCCTTGTAGACGACGGCCATGGGGCAGTCGGGCTCGTATCCGGCCTCCATGAGGGTCTTGGTCAGCTCGTCCATGAACCCGACGCTCAGGAAGATGCACATGGATGCATGGTGGGCGGCGAGGTCCTTCAGCTTCTCCTTCGGGGGGACGGGGGTTCTGCCCTCCATCCTGGTGATGATGACGGTCTGCGAGACGCTGGGAAGTGTAAATTCTTTTTTTACGGCGGCGGCGGAAGCACAGAACGAGGATACGCCGGGGATGACGTCGTACTCTATGCCCTCGGCGTCCAGCCTGACCATCTGCTCCCTTATCGCCCCGTATATGGAGGGGTCCCCGGTGTGGACGCGGACGACCTTCTTGCCCGCCTTGACCGCAGGGATGACGACGCCCATGACCTCGTCGAGGTTCATGTATGCGCTGTCGTACACGACGGCGTCCTTCTTCCTGCCGTCCAGGACGGCGGGGTTCACGAGGGATCCGGCGAATATGATCACGTCCGCCTGGTCGATCAGCCTCTTTCCTTTGATAGTTATGAGTTCGGGGTCCCCGGGACCTGCTCCGATGAAATGCACCATCTCCATTCAGTTCACCTTCTTCTTGATAAGGACGGTCGTGAAGTAACCGTATTTCCTGTCGGTCTCCAGAGGGCCGACGTATTCGTCTTCCATTCCGATGTTGCTCATGACGGTCGCATTGGATAGGGGGATGCCCTTGCGCCCCATCATGTCGGCGATCTCGCGGATGGATGCGAACGCCTTCATAATGACGATGTTGTCGATGCAATCCACGGCCTTCTCCACCTTCCCGATGTCATGTTTGGCCATGGATAGGACTGCGAGACTCTCCTCGCCGATCATCAGGGGAAGCCCGGCCTTCGCGGCCCCGTGGCAGAACGAGGGGATCCCGGGGACGACCTCGGTCTCGTACCCCCTGTCCCTGACCTCCCGGTCGAGGTACATGTATGTGCTGTATACGGCGACGTCGCCGAGCGTGATCATGGCGATGTCCTTGCCCTGGTCGAGCATTCCGCAGATCCTGTCGATGTTCTCGGCACGGCATCTCTTGCGGACCTCGTCGTCGGGATTCATGCTGAACAGGAGTTCTACGACCTCCTTCCCGGAGATGTCCACCTTCTGCTTGATGATCTCGAGGGCGGTACCGTCCTCCCCCGGTTTCTTGACCGGGTATGCGATGACCTGCGCACCGTCGAGGAGCTCCTTCGCCCTGATCGTCATGAGGCCCGGATCGCCCGGACCTACGCCTATGCCGTAGAGTTTTCCTTTCATTTTTCACACTACCTATATCGAATATGTTTTCAGGCCTCGGACGTCTCTTTCTCGACGAGTCCTTTGGCCTCTTCCTGCTTCTTCCTGATGGCGGCCGCCATCACGGGCGACCTGACGCGTTCGACCATATCGGCCGACTCGTCCATCGGAATGGCGTCTTTGAGTATCACATGAGGTCTGCCGTCGTCGTCCACGATCTTGGACTCCACACCGTAGACCACCTTGAGGTTCTCCTCGTTTATGACATGGTCCGGGGTACCGACATCGTATATGTGCCCCTGATGCATCATGATCACCTCGTCGGAGAACTTGGCGGCGATATTGATGTCATGGCTTATCATGATTATCAGTATGCCTTTCTCGACCGAGAGCTTCTTCAGCATCTTGGTCACATCCAGCTGATGTCTCACATCGAGGTTCGAGGTCGGCTCGTCGAGAAGGAGGACCTTCGGCTCCTGGACCAGACCCCTGGCCAGCATGACCTTCTGATGCTGTCCGGCGGAGAGCTCGTTAAAGTTCCTCATGGCGAGATGGGATATCCCGAGCATCTTCAGTGTGTCGTACACGATATCGAGGTCGTTATCGAGGGACTTCCACTTGCTGTGGGGATGCCTCCCCATGAGCACGGTGTCCACGACGGTGAGGGGGAATGTGTCGTTGGCGGAATACGGAACGTATCCGACCTGCTTGGCCATATCCTTGATGGTGATCTCCTTGACGTCCTTGCCGTCGAGCATGACGGTACCGGAAGTGGGGGTCAGAATCTTGTTTATACAATGTATAAGAGTTGATTTCCCCACCCCGTTGGGCCCCATGATGGAGACGAATTTGGGACCGGAGAGGTCCAAGGTGATATCGTTCAGTACTGGTGTGCTGGAGTATCCGAACTCCAGGCCGTCGATCTTGATCTGCATTTCCGACCCTCGGTTTTTGAGTTGGATATAATATCCAATTAAGACTAGAACGCAGACGGGTTATTAATTTGTTATTGTGACGGCAAAGGCCCAGAACGATATGGAACCGCCTTCATTCAAGTACTGATTTATACTATGGATGTATCATCCAATTCAGATATAAGGACGTGATTTAACGGAAGACGACTACATAATCGCGGTAGACGGTCTTGTCAAACGCTACGGTGACAAATCAGCCATCGACGGCGTTAACATGAGAGTGAAGAGAGGGGAGATGTATGCCTTCCTGGGCCCCAACGGAGCAGGGAAGACCACCACCGTGAGGGTCTTAAGCACCCTTACCGGGTTCGACGAGGGTTCCGTCGTCATAGACGGGCACAACATCGTGGAGGAGCCGAGGGAGGCCAAGGCCGCCATCGGCGTCATCCAGCAGCATATCTCCCTGGACAAGGACCTCACGGTCTGGGAGAACATGATGTCCCATGCCCTCTACCAACAGATGCCTAAGGAGGACCGCAGGAAGAGGATAGACCAGCTGTCCGAGTACATCGGGCTGGGAGAGTACTACAATTACAAGGTCGATAGCCTTTCCGGCGGATGGAAGAAGAGGGTCGCCATCGTATGCGCCCTGGTCCACAGCCCCAAACTGCTTTTCCTGGACGAGCCCACGGTGGGTCTCGACATCCAGGCCAGAAGGGGCCTCTGGGACCTCCTGAGGAAGCTTAACGACGACGGGATGACCATATTCTTGACCACCCACTACATAGAGGAGGCCGAATCGCTGTGCAACAGGGTCAGTTTCATAGAGAAAGGGAAGATCATCGCCGAGGGGACTCCCGAGGAGCTCGCACACAGGATAGGTGCGGCCACCGTCGAGTACTTCGGACCCGACCACAAGACCCAGTACAAATACTTCCAGACGAGGGCGGAGGCGGACGGATTCGCCAAGACATTGGACGAGACGTACACGGTCACCGTCAGGAGGACCAATCTCGAGGATGCCTTCGTGGAGATGACCGGGAACAAGATCGGAGACAACGGATTCATGCTGGGACAGTCCGGGAAGGGCGGATCCGGCATGAAGAAGATGGGAGGGATGTGATTGTCTTTCCTCACAGAGGTCTACGCCGTGGCGTGGTCCGACATCCGTTTCATGAGGCACAACGTCCGCAACATCCTCATCTCGAGCCTGATGCTGCCCATACTGTATCTCCTGGCATTCGGTTACGGTCTCAAGGCGGGGGATGTGGAGATCGAGGGACAGATGATCCCGTACCTCGACTTCGTCATCCCGGGTATCATCGCCCTGACGTCCCTGTCGTCCTCCTTCTCGTCCACATCCACCAGGATGAACGTCCAGAGGCTGTATTACAGAAGCTTCGACGAGATGATGATGTGCCCTCTCAGCAATTCGGCCATAATCATCGGGAAGACCGCCCTGGGAATGTGCAGGAGTCTGCTCAGCTGCAGCCTGATGTTCATAATCGGATACGTGCTCGAACCCTCGTACATGAACCTGACCCCGCTCCTGGTGGTGTCCGTCCTCCTGGCGTGCTTCACGTTCTCCCTCCTCGGGGAGACGGCCGCCCTGATGGTGAAGTCCCATCAGGCCATGTCGACGTTCAGCAGCCTCGTGATCACCCCTATGACCTTCCTCTGCGGTACCTTCTTCTCGGTGGCCGCACTGCCCGAGGTCCTCCAGGGACTCCTTTACGCCCTCCCCCTGACGGAGGCGAGCGTCTGCATCAGGGCCGCGGCACTGGACGTATATGCGTTCCCGTACTGGGCACTGGGAGTGCTGGCACTGTTCGCGCTGGCATTCTATCTGATCGACCTATACCTGATAAAAAATAGGAAGATCTGAAACGATTTCATTAAGTGGTCTCTTGCTTCGTTTAAAACGAAACAAAGCAAAAGAGGCAGGAGACCATGAACTTCATTGGGGGGTAATCCCCCCAACAGATTCAATCATCCGGAATAATACGTGGTCCGAAGGACCTATCGATCTTTTTGCGCAATTTGCGGAATTCGGCCACCGTATAGTCGGCAGGTACGCGACGCTCGTTTTTTAACTCGAGCAAGAGAGCTCTTAGATCGTCATCTTCGCAGAGAACGATCCTGGATAGAACGTTAAAATATTCTTCGAACGTGGCATAGCCGCATACACAGATACCTTCAAGTTCCCATGCAGCTTCCAGATCGATGTCCTGGCCTGCGTATGTTTCGGTCATCATCGCATGCATAACAAGTGCTAGAAGCATATTCTCGGCCTTGTCCGGGAGTTTACTGTGCAGGAGCATATCATATACATTGGCCATGGCCATCTTGACGTCCTCTGCCACATCATCCCAGCTGCAGCAATCTTTCGAATCCTTCATTTCACTGGTGTCCTTCTCGTTCTCAGGTTCGACCAGCGATGTCATGACCGGAGAGGCCATAAACAATCTGTCTAGGAAATCTATGGGAACGATCTCTGGAAGAGGTTCACGGACATCCTGCAGATATGACGTCATATGGACGGGACGGTAGAACTTCGATACATCGATCATCTCCGAGATGAGGGGGTCGCATTTTCCGCATATGACTAGTGGGTGTCCGTACTCCAGCATTCTGAGGACGGATGTGTTGATCATCTCGCATCCGAGTATATCGCGCCCCACCTCGTTCGAGAGCCTGTTAGCCAGATCCGAATCCGCCCCACCAGTGCACATCCATATGCCGATGTTGTTGAGGATCTCGGTCTTGGAAGTCTCATATTTATCGAACTGGCCTAAGGTCTGTGCACCTAAGATCATCCGGATATTCCTGCTTCTGCAGGCAGACATGATCCGTCCGATGTCTTTCATCACCGGAAAGAGGGGGAACTCGTCTAGAATCAAGTTGACTCTCCGTTCCAGGCGTCCGTTGTTCCCAAGGGCGGTACGATACAGGCCCAGGATTATCTGTTCCAGAATGATGTTGGCCATGACGTCGTTGGAGCTATTCTCGTCAGGCACCATAATAAAGACCGCCGTCGGACGGTTACCCAGCATAGTGAAGTCAATGTCGTTGCCGGACGTCATATCGATCATGCCGCGGCTGTTTATTATGTCGAACGCTTTAGTAAGGTACCCCTTGAAACCGGAGAGAGTATCTTTGGCAGTACAGCTCAATATACCGTCCATTTGAGCCAGAAGAGGATCGTCGACAGGTATGGTGGACCTGAACTCCGATGCAGCCTCCTTATTTGCAGTGATACACTGGATTGCTTCGGAGAGAGTCGCAAGATTGAGGTCAAACCCTCTTTTGACCATTATCTGGGCGAGACCTAGGGCGAATAGATACGGTACACGGAACCAGTAGTCGTCGGTCTTATCCGAATCCCCATGAATGAGGACTCCCAGGATCTCCGCCATCTCCCTGATGCCGGCCTCCTGTTCTAAGGGGTCCCTCGACCTCATAAGCTCTGTGGCCGTAGCCAGAGGATTGATTCTCGAACCCCTCCAGGGATTGCGGAGATCGATTGCGTACACGTCATAGCCATTCTCTTTGAACGACTGATACATGTGTGCGTAAAGCTCACCTTTCACATCAAGGAATACGCAACTCTCCTTAGAGGAACTGTTGGCCAGGTAGAGCCCCATAGGCATGATGGCACAGCGGGACTTACCCGTGCCTGTCTTTCCCACTATGGCCATGTGGATGGTTTCCGTGCTTACTAGACACTTCTTGCCATCCATGTATATGGGTATTCCTCCCGGCAGGGCATCTTGTGTCAGATCTACCTCTGCTATGCCGTCCGATGTGGCGACGGCTTTGAAGTCCGTCCATTCGGCTGCTTTGCGAACCGGATGCGGTTTTTCAACAAATTCGGTAGGTTTGACCCCTCCGGCCTCGCGAATTTCCTTGAATCTATCGAAAGTCAGCACGGATATCACCTGTACATGGCCGAGACTTCGTCAGCTTTGTGACAGAGGTATATGTCGGAGTCGCTGTCGATTTTAGAAAATGCTCTGCCCACCTCTGATGCATGATCTACGATGGATGCAATGTGCCAGGACAGTACCTCTTCATCTACGGAACCGTTGTCTACATATACAGAAGATATGCAGACATTCCCGTTTTCGTGATCCAAATATGAAATGCATCCATTTCCGCACTCCGAGGCCTGTCTGTTGACATCATTAAGCAACGTATGTACGGACACATAGCACTGCTTGTCGAATTCTGTGGGGATTGTGATGCAGAATGACTCGCTGTTTGGTCCGATGGCGACGATTATCTTGAGAGGTTCGTCCAGACCCTCGACGGTTCTTGTGATGACGATTCTGCCATCGGCATAGTACTGACTTCCTTCAACCTCCCCCTTATCGAGCATGTTGGATACCTGTATGTGTTTGCTGCTGTCCATTCGGTCACCTTCCCCTAAAGATTGCTTTCTGGCTCACCCTTTGTGTTACGGTTATCAATGCAATATGGTAATACTACATAAATGTAATTATAGATATTTATGTAAAGATATGTAAGGCTATCTGAATTAGGGCAATAATTACCTACATGAGGCGAGTTTTTAGTAAAAATTGAAGACAATCAGCCTCTATCGAAGTCAAGTTACACACGGTATGCCTATCAAAGGACCGTATCGGTTTATCACAAACAATTGGGGCCCTATTTCAATCGATGTTTTAGATCATATTCGGCACATGAAAGCGAAGATCGAAGATCCAAGAAGGTATCTACATCGGCATAAGGGTTCCCTATCACCCATCCGGATGTCATCTGTCAAATGGTTGTGTCAGCAGAAGCTATGAATCTAAGACTCACGGTCGCATGAACACACCCTCCCCCCGATTTAGACTGCTGGATTTTTCCCATACCTATTTCCTATGACTGTTGATCCTGCACTTCCTTTCCGATTTTTTGAACAATATCGACTTCGCCCACGTGTTCAGAAATGTGGAATTAAATTCACATATAAAGTGTAAAATAAATAGTTATAAAAGTATTAAATAGTAGCTTCAATATAAATACACATCATGTTATTAAACAGTCCTGAGGAAACCTCTGGCTTTTCTTTCGATAACAAACATTACATCAACCTCTTATTTTCATTGTGGGATGCCATCGGGAATAACGGGAGAAACATCTTTCTAACCCGCAAAGACCTCCTTTCGCACCCCCGTTATAACTTCAACAGCAAAGCATTGGATCAGCTTCTTAAAAGGGAGATCGATGTCCAACCCAACAAGCTGATCGATGTATTCAGTTTCAGCAATCCGAACACAGTGAGGTCATATTCGCTCTCAGCGAATGGGCTGAGCTTTGTATTCATGATTAAGGCAAGCATCATATATGCAGATAATTGCGATACACAGGACCAACTGTCGTATGAATTAAAGAAGCTGAGACAGGAGTACGAGTATAAATTCATCTATCGCGCCAAGGTGATACATGACAATTCTGCACGTAAGATCAACATTACCCTAAGCGAAGTGGGCTTGAATAAGAAAGAGTTGAATTCAATAGAGACGCAGTATAATTCCGAAGGGTGTTATCGGGGGTTATATATCCGCGGAGAGGACAAGTACCTGGTGGACGAAAGCAGAACCCTGCATCCGATAGATGAGAATGAAAAAGACGCCCATACTTTATCAGCTAATGAGACCTGCAATCCCCGTAAAAGAAATATTGACAAATCAGACATATTGGTCGATTATGATGAAATCCATAAAATCCTTTACATAAATGCAGAATACAAAGACACAACGCTATCATATGAGCAGATGAAGACGTACAAGGATTCGGATATCGAGAAAGTGGTGTTGAGTGCCAACATTGGTAAAATCGGATCATCGACATTCAGTTGCTGGCCTATATCCCAGGTGGAATTCACATCCAATCTGAAATCCATAGGTCGCCATTGTTTTGAAGGCTGTTATAAATTGGAATATGTCGGATCATATCGGTCAGATTACAGTGCACATGGGAAAGATTACATCGACACCACCAATCCTTTGTCTGTGCATACCGGGATCTATGCTTTCAACAATACACCGTCTGTGATCCACCTGAATTTTACGGATATGCCCGAAGATAGGTCTACAAATGTTCATTTCACCCAGGATTCCAATAACAGTCGCAAAGGCAAGAATAAGATCATCATTGACACATCCAAATCTTGAGGAACGTCTATCTCGATCATGGTGGAATGCCTCGTATGCGGTCTCCGACAACATATACGTCTCACGAATCGATCAGATGTAAAGAGTTCTGGGATTCGAACTGACATACCCTATAAACGCCGAGAATTTCAGTTCGAAACCCCTGTATTCATCTGTCCGTTATCTCCTCTATCCTCTCCTCGAACTCCAGATAGACGTCCTTCAGTTTCTCCTTCATCTCGTCGGTGGCATCCCAGAGACCTCTTTCCATGGCCTCGTCCAGTCTCCTCAGCATGTCCACCATCGCATAGGGGTTCTCGTCCTTTATCCACTCGCGGGTCTCTTCGTCGAGGATGAAACGTTCGGCGAGGTCGTCGTACATCCAGTCGTCCACTATGTCGGACGTGCCTGACCACCCCAATGTGAAATCGAACAGTTTGGATAGTTCCTTCGCACCGGCAAAACCGTGCTTCTTCAGACCGTCCAGCCATTTCGGGTTGTCCACCTTGCTGCGGTATACGAACCGGATCTCCTCGCCTGCGGTCCTCAGCCTCAGGTTCTGCATGTCGGACGAATCGCCCATGTAGGACACCGGTTTCTTCCCCCTGATCCCCTCCACGGCCGCGTTGAATCCTCCGAGGGAATCCATGTCGTCGTCCATGTCCAACATGTCGACCGCCCTGGAGTTGTGGTTCTTGACGGTCACGTCCATCTCCCCGAGCCTCTTCCTGAACAGGTCGGGTCTAGCCTCCCCCTGGAGACCCTTGCCGTAGACATAGCACCCATGCTTCACGTAGACCTCGGCCAGATCCCCGACCGTCTCCCAGGCCCCGGTCTCGATGACGTCGCTTATCCCGCATCCGTACTGGCCGGGGGCGTCGCCGAATATACGTACGGATGCGGCCCTGCGGGCCTCGTCCGCCGGGACCCCGGAGGCTATGGCCTCCACGACGTCCCTCCTGAGGTTGGCCGCCAGATAGTTCGACTCGTCGTCCTCGTCCAGGGAAGATATGGTCTGGACGCCGCGGTCTATCATCTCCACCAGATTGGGGAAGGTGTCCCTGAAAAGACCGCTGATCCTCAGCGTCACGTCGATCCTGGGTCTTTTCAATTCGGAGAGCGGGATGACCTCCAGGTCCTTCACCCTGCCTCCGTAGTCCGCCCATACCGGACGGAGACCCATCAGCCGGAAGATGTAGGAGACGTCGTCGCCCCCGGTCTTCATGGTATCGGTGGCCCAGAGGACGATCCCCACGGTCCTCGGATACGTCCCGTTGTCCTTCACGTAACGTTCCACCATCTGCTCCGCCATCTTGGAGCCTATCTCCCAGCTAGAATGCCACGGGATCCCGTCCGGGTCTATGGAATAGAAGTTCCTCCCCGTGGGGAGGATCTGCGCCCTCCCCCTGTTGGGACAGCCGGAGGGACCGGGCGGGACGAACCTCCCGTCGAGGGCCAGAAGGACGTTGCCTATCTCGTCCCCCATGCGGCGCAGAGCCCCTATCAGGTCCCCGCAGACGAACGACACCACCTTCTCCAGATCGGGACTGCCTCCGCAGAACATCCCCTTAGAAAGTGCCAGACATTCCCCGGGAGAGAAATCCTCCGCCTGCATCGCCTCGATGAGGCGGAATGATTCGCCGTCCACGGTATCGGACGCCTCCCCTTTGAGCAGCCCGTCGGGAAGGACCCCCGACGGGTCCTTCAGCAGGTCCTCCATGTCCCAGCCGCGGATGTCGGCTATCGACTCCCTCAGGGAGGGGACGTCTCCGTTGGCGTATCTGACGAGGGTGTACACCGTCTCCGCCATCCTCTTGCCTTCCGGGACCTCCCCCAGTATGTGGAGGCCGTCTTTTATCATGGCGTCCTTGATCTCAAGGACGTAGTCGTAGAGAGCATCCACCCTCTCCTCTATCTCCTCCAGGGAGGAGTCCTTCGACAGTCCCGCCTCATCCAATATGTTCAGTCTGGCACATATGTCCATGACCTTCTCCGCTATAGACGGGATCTTATCCCTCTGGTCGTACTCCTTGGCCTTGAGGAAGACCTGTACGGCGTTCTCCAGTTCGTTGATCGCGTCGTACCCGCCGGAGCGGACCATGGCCGGGATCATATGCGTGGTTATGACGGCGTAACTCCTCCTCTTGGCCTGCATCCCCTCCCCCGGATTGTCTATGATGTACGGATTGACGTTGGGGATGTTTCCCAGGATTATGTCCGGATCGCATTCGCCGGAAAGACCCGCGCTCTTGCCGGGAAGCCATTCGAGCGTCCCGTGGGTACCGACATGTACGACGGCATCGGCCTTCCAGACGTCACGCAGCCACCTGTAGAATCCCAGATACTGGTGGGGCGGGGCCGTCCAGGCGTCGTGGTATGCCTGGGACGTGGTCTTCCCCCTGTCCGGCTGGAACCCTATGAAGACGTTGCCGTCCATTATGCCCGGCAGGAGCTGTCTCCCGTCCAGCACGTGGATGTCCCCCGGAGGGTCGCCCCATCCTTCGACCATCCTCCTCTGTGCGCTTTCCGCTATCTCCCGGAACCATTCCTCGTATCTTTCGGCAGGGACCGTGTCCACCGCGGCCTCGCGTATCTGGACGTCGGACTTCCAGCCATCGTCGTTGGTGACCCCGTCGAGGAGGCGGGTGACGAGTTCCTTCCCGTCCTTGGGAAGCCATTCCAGACTGTATCCGTGCTCCTTCATGCGGTGGAGCATGTCGGAGACGCTCTGGAGGGTATCGAGACCGTACCCTCCTCCCGCAAGGTCCTGCCTCGGAGGATACATGTATATGAGGACCGCGACCTTCTTTTTATCTTCTGGCACATGGCGGAGCGATGCCCATCTGAAGGCGGTGTCGGCCACCATGCGGCACCTCTCCGGGATCGGCATGGTCCTGTAGGCCCCGTCGGGACAGACGACGGCGCCGCAGACCGGTACGGTGTCTATCTGCCCGTCGTACTCGGGATTCACCACGCTCATGGCTATGTCCGCGGCCGTGAGACCGAACGGACTCTCCTCCCACTTCTTCGGGTCCCCGTAGAGGGTGACGGCCTGGATCACCGGCACATCGAGCCTCTCGAAGAAGTTGTCCCCGCATACCTGCGTCCCGTTACCTGGGTCTGCGAGGAGGGTCTGGGCGAAACCCATGGTGTTGACGACGCAGTCGACCACGGGCCTCCCGTCCCTTATCAGATATCCGTCCACTATGCCGCGGATACCTATGGAACCCACCAGGTCCCTGACCGACGAGATCATGAATATCGCCACCGCCTCGGCCCCCCTCTCCTCTATGTCGTGGCAGAGCTCGTCCACCATGGCGGTGTTGTGGACGAGGAAATACTTCTGGTGGAAGAACACGGCTATGACCGGCAATCCCTTCCTCCCGACCTTGCCGATGCCTTCCTCCAGAGGGACGTATCCCTCCCCCGGCACGTATATCCCCTGGGCCGGAGGAATGACCGGTTCCGGGACCTCCACATCGGCCCCGGCGAAAGTCTTCAGGGCCCATAGGACCACGGCCTTCTGGTTATCGTCGCCGCCGGCCTCCTCCAACTTCCTGAGGGTCAGGAAGTCGTCGTCCCCCTGTCTGAAGAGACGGCGGTACTCCGCGGTGGTCTCCGGTTCGGAACAAACGAGCAGGGCGGAGCAATCCGAATGTTCCAGCGTCTCCTCCAACTCACGGAAGTGGCGGAAATAGGACACGTCGCCGTGGACGCATATCAGCATGAAATCACAGGTGCGGACCTCGTCCAGGAATTCCCCGAGACGCTCCAGGTCCCCGTCCAGGGCGACGGCGTCGCCGCATATCAGATCGATGTCGTATTCCTCCGACAGCGCGGCCACCGCCGGTGCCAGTATGTGTCCGTCCTTGCTGCCGATTCCAATACCTGCGATCCTTAGCATGACTATCGGTTGGAATATAGTTCCAACACGATATTTTAATTATTGGATTATATATCCAATATAATATGCAGATGCGCATCGTCATACTATCGCTCCAGACGGCGGACGCCAAGACCATGGCCGGACCCGCCGAAAAACTCAGGGAAATCGGAATAGAACCCGACGTATACGCCATAAACTCGGACGATGCGGACGACGACATCCTAGTCTACCAGGAACTGGTGAGGCGTACCCGCCTCGCGGACCTCGTTTATCTGCGCTGCATGTCCGACACCAACCGTTTCAAGAGGTACGACAAGTACGAGAAGGTCCTGGAGGAATGCAAAGGATACGTCCTCGTCTTCAGCGGGAACGCCGAGGTCACGATGATGAAGAGGGCCCTCTTCAAAGGGTCCGACGAGGAGTTCGCACAGGTATCCCGCTACGCCGCATCACGCGGACCCGAGAACGACCTCGGGATGATGAAGTGGTTCGCCCGCCGTCTGGGCCTTTCCGATGCCGATCCGCCCGAACCGGTGGAGCAGAGGCGCGAGGGATATTACCACAAGGGCATGGACAGGGACATCTCCCGCGACGACTACCTGAAGACCCTCGATCCGGAGAAGATGACCGTGGGCATCCTGTTCGCCAGCAGCCTGTGGATATACGACAACCTGGAGGCCGTGGACGCCCTCGTCGAGGCCATCGAGAGAAGGGGGATGAACGCCCTCCCCGTGTTCTATTCCGCCACCTCCTACAAAAGGGACGGCGAACCCGGGACCAAGGAGACCTTCGAGACCTACTTCACTGACAAGGGGAAGGCCATCCCGGACGTGGTCGTCGTCCACACGTCCTTCTCCGTGATGTACAACTCCCGCGACGACATGGGGGTGAGGATCTCCGATGCCGACAACTACTATCACACCCTCCTCGACGTCCCCATGCTGCACAGCATGAGCATCACCGGGGATTATGCAGATTTCGAGCAGGACAAGATCGGTCTCAACAAACACGAGATCTCCTCCTCCGTTGCGTTCCCGGAGATAGATGGGGACATCATAACCGTCCCCATCGCCTACACGCCGAAGAAAAGCGGTATGAAGAAGGCCGTCCCCATCCCCGACAGGATAGAGAGGCTGGTGGACCTCGCCTACAACTGGGCCAAGTTGAGATACATACCGGCATCGGAGAGGAGGGTCGCCATACTCCTGTGGCAGTCCCGTCCCAATTCCGGCGTCATCGGCAACGCCGCCGGCCTCGACTCGGTGGAGAGCATATCGGACCTCCTGAGACGGATGTCCGAATGCGGATACACCGTGGACAACGTCCCGGAGAACGGAAGACAGCTGGTGGAAGAGATCCTGGACGGGGTCACCAACGACCTCGACAGCATGTCCTCGGGGACCATGAGGGAGAAGGCCGTCGCCCTCGTACCGGAGAAGGATTATGAGAAGGACTTCCGCAAAATACCGGAATGGGACCAGGAGATGATGAGGAAGGACTGGGGGGATCCCCCCGGAGAGATATGCGTCGACGGCAGGGACGTCGTCATCCCCGGGATCCTGAAGGGAAACGTCTTCATCGGATACCAACCGCTGAGAGGGACGGCGGAGAAGATGGAGCAGGACATCCACGACCCGACCCTCTTCGCCCAACACCAATATCTGGCATATTACAGGTGGATAAGGGACTCCTTCAAGGCGGACATGGTGATCCATGTGGGCACCCACGGGACCATAGAATGGCTGCCGGGGAAGAACGTGGGCATGTCCCAGAAGTGCGATCCCGACGTGGTCCTGGGAGGTCTCCCCAACATATATCCCTACATCGTCGACGACCCGGGGGAGGGGACCCAGTGCAAGAGGAGGATCGAGAGCGTCCTGATCGGACACATGCCCCCGTCCATGGCACGGGCCGGACAGTACGAGGAGATAGAGGAGGTGGAGGTACCCCTGCAGGAGTACTTCAAGCAGAAGAACTCCCCCGACGCAGAGCGCGTATCCGTACTGGTACGGGAGGTCTACGAGGCCGCAAAAGGACACAAGATGCTCAACGACCTCGGGATCACCGAGGAGAACGACCCCGGACCGGAGGGCTTCCTCCCCTACATAGTACCCCTGCACGAATACCTCTCGGAGGTCAAGGACGCCCTCGTGAGGTCGGACCTGCACGTCCTGGGACGCGTCCCGAAGGACACCCATTTCGACGAGACCGTCTACTCCCTCATGAGATTGGACAACGGAGGGGTCCGCAGTCTGAGGGACGCCTTCGCAGAGAACGAGGGCGTGGACATCCAGAAGGCGATCGGCGACCCTGCTGGAAGCCTCCCCTCCGGGGAACTGAACAGCGAGGCGGTGGACAGGGTGGACGCCGAACTCCAGGACTTCCTCGCCTGGGCGAGGGGGACCGGCTACGACGTCCCCGCCTGTCTCAAGAGGATAGAGGAGGCCCACGGCAGGGTGTCGGAAGACCTCCGCACATCCGTGGAATACATGTGCCAGACGGTGGTCCCCAACATCCGCAGGATGTCCGACGAGATAGAGAACATCATGCATGGCATGGAGGGAGGATACGTCCTTCCCGGACCCTCCGGGGCCCCTACAAGAGGGAATGCCGACATACTCCCGATGGGGAGGAACTACTACTCACTCGATCCCGACACGGTCCCCAGCAAGGCGGCTTGGGAGATAGGCAGGAAGATGGCCGACCAGATGATAGAGAAGTACACCGCCGAGAAGGGGGAGTTTCCCCGGGAGGTGGGTTTCATAATCTGGGCCACCGACACCATGAAGACCGGAGGCGACGACGTCGCCTACATACTGTGGCTCCTGGGGGTCAGACCGGTATGGTCCAAGGCGGGGGGACAGGTCGTGGACCTGGAGGTCGTCCCGCTGTCGGAACTCAAAAGACCCAGAGTGGACGTCTCCGTCAACATAACCGGTCTTTTCAGGGACACCTTCCCCAACCTGATAGATATGATAGACGACGCCGTGAAGCTCGTGGCATCGCTGGACGAGGGGGACGAGGACAACGCCCTCGCGGCCAACCTCAGGAAGGACATCGTCGAAGGTATCGCCGAAGGACTGACGCCCGACGAGGCCCGCCGGAGGAACTCCGTCCGCATATTCGGCGCCCCGCCCGGAGGATACGGCACAGGCGTCAACAAGGCCATAGAGGCTGGGTCGTGGAAGACCGTCCAGGACCTGGCCGACGTCTACATCGACTGGTGCAGCAACGGCTACGAGAAAGGCAACTACGGTCAGAAGATGCGGGACGAGTTCGTGAGGAGGTTCTCCAAGGTCGGGGTCACGGTCAAGAACATGCCGGACAGGGAGATCGACCTCCTGGACTGCGACGACGTATACGAGTATCTGGGAGGCATGAACGCATTCGTCCGGGCCTACGGGAGGAAGGACGCCATGACGTTCATGGGCGACGGCTCGGACCCCAAGAGGACCAAGATCCGCGACACGAAGGACGAGCTCCGCTTCACCTTCCGCTCCAAGGTCCTCAACCCCAAGTTCATCAACGGACTCAAGGAACACGGGTACAGAGGGGCGGCCGAGATGGCCAACCTTACCGAATACACCATGGCCTGGGGAGCCACCTCGGACGTGGCGGAGGATTGGATGTACGAAGGGCTGGCGGACAAGTTCCTCTTCGACAAGGACACGCAGGAGTGGATGCAGGACGTCAACCCGTATGCGATGATGAACATCCTCAACCGCCTTCAAGAGGCCATAGAGCGCGGACTGTGGAAGGCGGACGACGAGTACCGCGAGAAGATAAAGGACCTCTTCATCAAGACCGAGGAAAGGATAGAGGAGATAACCGACAGATGATGTCCGATCGGAATGGCGGATCTCATCGCCGAAGGTCCGGGACCGGGAATGGACGGTCGACGGCATACGCCGATGCGGTCACCTGCCCCTTTCCTCTTCCTCCCTTTCCTTCATGTACTTCTCGTAATACTCCTCCGAAGGCGAGGACCTCATTATCAACACCGCGAAGATTATGGTGACGAGGGTCAGGGTGCTGCTGACGAAATACAACGCCATGACCAGGGAGTCGGAGTCCTTCAGGAAGACGTACACGGCTATGGCCACGGCCAAAAATGCGATATAGATCAGAGCTGCGGCGACCGTCAGCTTCTTCCGGCGTTTCTCGGACCTTTCGGACATCGGTATCGGGGGAGTATAGTAAATTGGAGTATATATCCAATTTCCAGACCCTCCGTCTTCACCTCTTCTCCCATGCCTCGTCGGAGACATCCTCGGGCTCCCTCCTCTTGGGAAGGTAGACGAGGATGTAGTATGCGAATCCCGCCGATATCATGAGGAACAGGAGTGCGAAAGCGGACATGCCCGCCGCAAGGGAGTCGCCGTCCTTCAGCATGATGTACCCGGCGACGAATGCGATGAAGAATACGACATACACCGCCAATGCGGCCATGTAGACCTTCTTACTGTCGATCTCTTTTCCACCGTTCACTGGAATCCCCGTCTCCCGCATGGCAAAAGGAATTAAAGGAGATTGTCTATTGGAGTAATCATCCAAATGATATAGGGCTGACAATATGACGGAAGAACCCCTCGTTTTCCCATTCACCAGAATAGTAGGTCAAGAGAATATGAAACGCGCCCTGATGCTGAACGTCATCGATCCCGGGATCGGCGGCGTCCTCATCAAAGGGGAGAAGGGGACGGCCAAGTCCACGACCGTGAGGTCGATGAACGCCGTCCTGCCCTACAGGACCGTGGTAAAAGGATGCCCCTTCCGCTGCGAGTTCGGAAAGGAGGAGAGATACTGCCCCTATTGCAGGGACAGGGTCTCGAGGGGGGAGGAACTGGAGCCCGCCGAGAGCAGGATGAGGGTCATCGACCTTCCTCTGTCCGCCACCGAGGACAGGGTCTCCGGGACATTGGATCTGGAGCACGTCCTCAAGACCGGCGAGAAGAAGTTCGAGCCGGGGGTCCTCGCTTCCGCCAACGGGAACATACTCTATGTCGACGAGGTCAACCTCCTGGACGACCACCTGGTGGACCTTCTTCTGGATTCCGCCGCCATGGGGACCAACTACGTCGAGAGGGAAGGCGTCTCGTTCTCCCACCCCGCGAAGTTCGTGCTCGTGGGCACCATGAACCCGGAGGAGGGGGACCTCAGGCCCCAGCTCCTGGACAGGTTCGGACTCTCCCTGGACATCAAGGGGGAGAGGGACGTCAAGAAGAGGGCGGAGGTCGTCAAGAGAAGGGTCAGATACGACTCCGACCCGGAATCATACATCAAAGAATGCAAGGAGGAGCTCGACGAGACCTGCAGGAGGCTGACCGAGGCGAGGAGGATCCTGCCGGAGGTCGTCGCGGGGGACGACGTGGTGGACATGGTCGTCTCCGTCATGATCCATTTCGGAGTGGACGGACACAGGGCGGACATAACCCTCCTGAAGGCCGCCAAGGCCAATGCGGCCCTCGAAGGCCGTAAGAAGGTCACGAAGGACGATATCCGTGCGACCGCGGAACTGGTCCTCGCCCACCGCCTGAAGAGGCGTCCGTTCGAAGAGGCGGGTCTCGACCAAGAGGAGCTCGAGAAATGCCTGCAGGACCTGTGAACTCCCTTCCGTTCACCGCCGTAGTCGGGATGGACGACGCCAAGAGGGCCCTCGAATGCGCCCTCGTGAATCCGAACATCCGCACGGTGCTCCTCCGCGGAGGAGGCGGGACGGCAAAGACCGTGCTGGCCCGTGCGGCCGCGGGGATCACCGACAGGAAGGTCGTCAACTGCCCCCTGAACGTAACCGACGAGCAGCTGTTCGGCGGAATGGACATCGAGGAGGCCATGAAGACGGGGAGGCCCGCACTCCAGCCCGGCCTCCTTGCCAGGGCCGACGGGAACATACTCTACATAGACGACGTCAACCTGATGGACCGCGGCATGCTCGCCGGGGTCCTCGACGCCGTCCTCACCGGGACGGTCCATGTGGAAAGAGGGCCCGTATCCGCCGTATACCGGTGCAACACGACCCTCGTGGCCACGATGAATCCCGAAGACAGCGACCTCAGCGCCCACATGCTCGACAGATTCGACCTGTGCGCCTACGCCTCCGAATGCGATGCGGAACAGAGACACACCATCCTGACCCGTAACGCGGAGTTCTGCGACGACCCCGGCCGTTTCATGAACCTGTACGGGAAGGACGAGGAGGAAGAGAGGGTGAAGATGGGGAGGGCATCCAAGATCCTCCCTCTCGTGACCATTTCCGACGAACTCTTATCCGTCATATCCGAACTGTGTGTCAAAGTCGGAGCCGACGGGGTCAGAGGGGACATCGCCATGGTGGAATGCGCCGAATCCCTCGCGGCGCTCAACGGACGCGACGAGGTCATGAGGAAGGATGTCGAAGAGGCCGCCGTCCTGTGCCTGCCCCACAGGAGGAACTACGACCAGCCTCCTCCGCCCCCGCAGCCCCCCGAACCTCCCGAGGAACCTCCGGAAGAGCCTCCGGACGATGAGGAGGAGGACAGGCAGGACCCTCCCCGCGACGACCCCGACGAAAGAAGGGACCCCCCGGAGGAGGAACATGAGGACGAAGAAGAAGAGAAGCCTCCGGAACCGCCCATGCAGGACATGCCCGACCTCGAGGAGATGATGTTCGAGATCGGCAGGCAGTTCCGCGTGATAGATTATCTCGATACGCGCGACAGGGTCCCCTCCCGGACGAAGACACGCAAGGGACGCAGGGCCATGGCCGTCAGCGCCGACGGGACCGGGAGATATGCACGCTCGAGGATACCCGACGGAAGGACGGAGGACATAGCGTTCGACGCCACCATAAGGGCGGCCGCCCCATATCAGAGGGTAAGGCATAGCGACGATGTAGCCCTCGTCATCGAGAAACAGGACATAAGGGAGAAGGTGCGTGAGAGGCGCAGCGGATGCACCCTGCTGTTCCTGGTGGATGCCAGCGGGTCGCTGGGTGTGAGGAAGAGGATGGCGACCGTCAAAGGTGCCATCCTGTCCATGCTCAGGGACAGTTATGTCAAAAGGGACCGGATAGGACTCATGGCGTTCCGCCGCGACTCCGCCGACATGATCCTCCCTCCGACCAAATCCGTGGAATACAGCTACAAGTGTCTGGAGGAACTCCCTACGGGCGGTAAGACGCCCCTGTCGGAAGCCCTCGTAAGGGTGGACGAGTACATGACCGCCTATGCGAGATGCCATGTCGGGGAGAGGTGCTTCGTCATCCTTGTCACCGACGGAAGGGCCAACGTCCCCCTCAGAGAGGGTGCGGACGCCAACGATGAGGTGCAGAAGATGGCCGAGGACATGAAGATCCCCGGGGTCAAGTGGATCGTGGTGGATGCCGGGATGGGATTCCCCCACTTCGACAACGCCCGGATGCTGGCGGAGAAGATGGGGGCCAGATATTTCAAGCTCGAGGACCTCGACGCCGACAGATTCGCAGAGGGAGTGAAGGCCGCCATAGACCCCTGACCGGGTATGTTATGATGCCAGAAAATACCGTTGCAGGATGTTAAGTATTAATTGACAAACGATGGATATATCCCACATGGCACAATTCGCAGGCAGGGAAAAAGAGCTGGAGGCCTTGGAGAGGCTGTATTCGGCGGACGGCCTCCGCACATGCTCCGTATACGGGAGGTCCCGCACGGGGACGTCGGGACTGGTAAGGGAGTTCTGCAAGGGAAAACCGGCCATCATCGTCCGCTTCCCGGAAGGGACCCTGCGCGAAATGCTCGAATCCATATGCGATTCCGTCACGAGATACACCTCGGAAGACATCCCCCTGCCCGCGGATTACGACGAGGCGTTCTCTGCGATAGGGGCCGCCTGCGGCGGGGATGGGACGGTCGTAGTGCTAGACGATGCCGCAAACGCCGACTCCCTGGAGTTCAGGAAGGCCCTCGGCAGATTCATAGACGGCCACATAAGGGACTCCGACAACATGCTGATCCTTTGCGGATCGCCGGAGAATGCCATGGTCTCCATGACCGAGCGCTCCCCTTTGAAAGACCGCATAAAGGACGCCGTGGTCCTCAGACCCCTCTCCTTCGCAGAATCCAGGGAACTGCACGGCAAGATGAAGGACCTGGACGCCTACAAGTGCCACCTTACCGTCGGAGGCATCCCCCTATACCATCTCCTTATGAACAAGTCGGACTACGAGACCTGCGTCGAGAAATGCTTCCTCGGGACCTATCCCCGCCTGTGTGCCGAAGCGGAGAACATAGTCAGGAAGTCCTCCGTCCCCTACAGGTACTGTTCCGCGATCCTGTCCGAGATGGCCAAGGGATGCGGACGTCCCATCGACCTCGCCAACGACCAGGGGATATCCCGTCAGCTCTGCGAGGTATATTTGAAGAAGATGGAATCCGAAGGCATGATAGCCCGTGTGAACCCGATAGCCAATGCACCGAAGAAACCCGTATTCACGGTAAAGAACCCCTTGCTGGGATTCTACCATACGGTGATAAGGAACAACTCCGACATAGTCCTGGCGGACCGGACGGATTTCTCCGACATCGCTCCGGAGGCCGGCATGTTCCTGGAACTGAGGTTCCGCAGCATATGTTACGGCTATCTCAAGGAGAACTTCGACTGCAAGGCGGTGGGGGGATGGTGGATCGCCGGCGAGTCCACGAACAGCATCAACCTCGCGGCCGTGATAGAAAAGGACGGGTCCGAATACACCCTCGTATGCGACTGTAAGTTCAGAAAAGGGAAGATCGACACAGGGGCGCTGAAGAATCTGAAGAAAAGGGCCGAAGCGGTGGAAGCGGACGACAAGAGGCTCGCCATGTTCTCCGTCTCGGGATTCGACGGGGACCTCGTCAAAACGGCCGAGAAGGAAGGCATACTCCTGATCGGTCCCAAAGAACTTCTCAATTAATGTAAAAATAAATTTTCTAAAGCATGTAAAGAGAGGTCGGAGGCCCCTTCCGGGGCCCCTTCCCCCTCAATCCTGCTTATCGGCGTTCTGCTTGAGGACCGTGGCGATGAACTCCTCGGTCTTACAGGAACCGAGGTCTCCCTTGTCCCTGCTCCTCACGGCGACGACGGTACCGTCCTCGCTCTCCTTCTCACCGATGACGAGCATGTATGGGACCCTCTGCAGTTGTGCCTCGCGGATCTTGTATCCGATCTTCTCGTCCCTCGCATCGTTCTCGACGCGGATACCGGCGGCCATCAGCTGAGAGGTCACCTTGGCGGCATATTCCCTGCTCTTCTCGGAGACCGACAGCACCTTCACCTGCACGGGTGCGAGCCATACGGGGAACCTTCCCGCATAGTGCTCGATGAGGATACCCATGAACCTCTCGACAGAACCGAACACGACACGGTGGATCATGACGGGATGGTGCTTCTCCCCGTCCGCACCGACATACTCCAGATTGAACCTCTGGGGCATCTGGAAGTCGAGCTGGATGGTCCCGCACTGCCAGGTCCTTCCGATGGAGTCCTCCAGATGGAAGTCGATCTTTGGCCCGTAGAACGCCCCGTCCCCCTCGTTGACGACATAGGGGAGTCCGATGGCCTCGAGCGCATGGACCAGACCGTTGGTGGCGTTCTCCCAGTCCTCGTCGCTGCCCATGCTGTCCTCGGGACGGGTGGAGAGCTCGACATGGTACTTGAATCCGAACTGCCTGTACACCTTGTCGATGATACGGACGACATTGGTGATCTCCGACTCGATCTGCTCGGGGGTCACGTAAAGATGGGAATCGTCCTGGGTGAAGCAGCGGACCCTGAACAGACCGTGCAGGGTACCGGACCTCTCGTGCCTGTGGACGATACCGAACTCGCCGAGCCTCAGCGGAAGGTCCCTGTAGGAACGGGACTCGCTGGCGAACACGATGGTGCTGCCGGGACAGTTCATCGGCTTGATGCAGTAGGGCTCGTCGTCGATGGTCGTGGTGTACATGTTGTCCTTGTAATGGTCCCAGTGGCCGGACATCTCCCACAGGTGCTTGTTAAGGATGAGCGGGGTGGAGATCTCCTTGTATCCCTCGGGGAAGTGTATCTCCCTCCAGTAGTTCAGGAGGATGTTCTTGAGGGTCATCCCGTTGGGGAGGAAGAACGGGAATCCGGGCCCCTCTTCGGAGAACATGAATATGCCGAGCTCTTTGCCGAGTCTCCTGTGGTCCCTCTTCTTGGCCTCCTCCAGCATGACGAGGTATTTCTCGAGGTCCTCCTTGCTCTCGAAGGCGGTACCGTAGATACGGGTGAGCATCTTGTTGTGCTCGTCACCCCTCCAGTACGCACCGGCGAGGGAGGTGAGTTTGAACGCCTTGCACTGTTTCGTGTAGAGGACGTGCGGTCCCGCACAGAGGTCGGTGAACTCCCCCTGTTTGTAGAAACTGATGACGGCATCCTCCGGGAGGTCCTTGATCAGCTGTACCTTATAGTCCTCGTTCTTCTCCTCCATCAATTTGATGGCGTCGGCACGGGACAGGGTGAAGGTCTCGAGCTTGAGGTTCTCCTTCACGATCTTCTTCATCTCGGCCTCGATCTTCTCGAGGTCGGCGTCGGTGAATCCCCCTTCCCTGTCCATGTCGTAGTAGAATCCGTCTGCTATCGAGGGCCCGATGGCGAGCTTCGTCTCCGGGTACAGTCTCTTCACGGCCTGCGCGAGGACATGGGAGGTTGTGTGTCTCAGAACAGAGAGACCGTCTTCGACTTCCTTCACGCTTCCGTCACTGAATAATGCTTTCATTTGGGTTTTCCCTTCCCGCCCATACAACAGGCGTTGGGCATGCTATCCCGCCTTTCCATATATTATTATCGAGAAGAAGAGGGATGGTCGGGAGACCACCCTACAGGGGGAACACATCCTGGTAAAAAAATAAGGCACATGGGGAAAAGCCCATGTGCCAGATGTCGGAAGTACCGACGCTCACGCATCCTGGAATATGTTGTCGACGGGGACCTCCTTCTGGTCCCCGGTCTTCATGTCCCTGAGGGTCACGCAGCCGTTCTCGAGCTCCTTCCTTCCGACTATCACGGCATATCTGGCACGTATGGAGTCGGCATACTTCAGGGCCTTGGCCATCTTCCTTCCCATGATGTCTATGTCGGCGCTCCTGCCCTCGGCACGGAGACGGGATACGATCCCTGCGGCGTCTTTCCTGACATCCTCGGAGACGGGGATGACATAGGCGTCGATGCCCTTCTCCTCGTATACGATGCCCTCCTTCTCCATGGCCAACAGGATCCTGTCGAACCCGATGGCGAAACCGGTGGAGAAGACCTTCTCGCCGCCGAAGAGCTCGGAGAGGGTGTAGGATCCGCCGCCGCAGATCTGCTTCTCGGCTCCGAGGACCGGCGCTTCCGCCTCGAAGACCATGCCTGTATAGTAATCGAGACCCCTGACGACCCCGAGGTCGATCTCCAGGTCCCTGACCCCCATGACACCGAGTATGTCCACGAGCTCCTTGAGATAGGCACCCGCCTCTCCGGGGACTTTATCGAGGACCTCGACGCCGCCTACCGTCTCGGTAAGGTCGAAGAGGGCTTCCGCATCCTCGTCCTTCACTCCGATATCCCTGAGGATCGGTCTCGCCTCGTCGTACAATTTCTTGTCGAGTTTCTGAAGGACCTCCGCGGTCCTCTCCTTGGGAACACCGATGTCGGCGATCCTCTGCCTCAGGACGCCTATGTGACCGATGCGGATCTTATAGTTCCTGAGCCCGAGGGATTTGATCATCGATGCCGCCATGGCTATCGCCTCGGCATCGGTCTCGGGGGTGGCCGAGCCGATTATCTCGGCACCGAACTGGAAGAACTCCCTGTATCTGCCGGCCTGAGGCCTTTCGTACCTGAAGCACTGGCCGAAGTAGAACACCTTGATGGGTTTGGGGTAACTCCCCATGCCGTTCACGAACGCCCTTATGACTGGGGCCGTCATCTCCGGGCGGAGGGCGATATCCCTGTCTCCCTTGTCTTTGAAGTTGTAGAGCTCCTTCATGACCCCGGGGCCGGACCTGAGGATGAAGAGTTCCGCATCCTCGAAGATCGGGGTCTCGATCTCCCTGAACCCGAATCTATGAGCTACTCCTCTGAGAACATTCTCGTAGGACCTTCTCTTCTCAAGCTCGTCGGGCAGGAAATCCCTCGTTCCACGGGGACACTGTATCATACCACTACCGACAGTCGGGCTGTATTAAATTAATTGCGTCTCGGAAGTTGACCGGGGAAGGTGGGACGGATACCGGTCGGAGCGGGGAGACGGTTCGTCGGAGAAAGACTCGGAGCCACATCGGCCAGATGTTGCTGGCACATCCGATGAACACTGCGGATGTAGCACCGCATATAATATCAGCCTTTTATTACAAATGAGCCTAGTGGATGCAGAATGCCGTTAGGCGGGGAGTCCGGTGCACCGAGACTGACCCTCTCAACGTGCACCGGAACCGTCCCGGCAGGAGGTGAGACGATCTTCGCGATCATCATCAAACACCGGAAACACGGTTTCCAAATCACGATCAAGACCAACAGGGTCAAGATCGTGATCCGCCTCCCGTGAGGAAGACGTAAAACCTTGACCCCTCTAGGGTCCGGTCCCGCAAGGGACCGTTACCCATTTCACCTCTGAAATTCAGAGGTTTTTCATGATATAAATAAACATCCACATTTAGAATATTTAGTGTCTGGCACATGGAAAGACACCGAGTGCTACATGTAATATCCGCCTTTTATTACCGATGAGCCTAGCGGATGCAGAATGCCGTTAGGCGGGGAGTCCGGTGCACCGAGACCCTCCATCAACGTGCACCGGAACCGTCCCGGCAGGAGGTGAATGTGTGTTCTCGTTCACCATAGAACGCCGGAAACATGGTTTCCGGATAACGATCAAGACTCGCAGAGTCAAGATCGTGATCCGTCTCCCGTAAGGGAGACGTAAACCCTGACCCATGCGGGTCCGGTCCCGCAAGGGACCGTTACCCATTTCACCTCTGAATATCGGAGGTTTTTCATGATATAAATAAGCATCTTGGATCGGACAGTTTACCATCTGGCACATGTGATGTTATAAGGAATGGCACATGTCTCGGTCATCCCCCTGTGCGACGGGAATGACGGCCGAATACGAATATGACCGTCTGGACGTCCGAGGTATGGAAGAAAGGATCTGGACGAACAGGCTATATAGTCCAGCAATATTACTGTTAACGTATAATCGTAACACCGGATGGTCCTCCGGTATGCGGGGTCCCCTCATGTTGGTAAGTCTGCACATAACCCATTCCTCTGCCGGCGGTATGGAATGCCTGAACGACATCATACCTGGAATAGAGGATGCAGTAGGAAAGGCGCTTGCTGAATCGAAAGACGTGGAAGAATATGTCATAATACGTACGTGCAACCGTCTGGAGGCCTATGTGGCCACCGACGACAACCACGACGTACGCCTGATGATGGAGAGGATTGTCAAGAAGACCATACCTTATTCGGACAGGGAGTTCTGGTACATACTGCAGGACAACGAGTGCATAAAGCATCTTTTCACGGTCGTCTGCGGCATAGACTCCCTGATTGTCGGAGAGGACCAGATCCAGCATCAGACCCGCGACGCGTTCATGAAGGCCCAGAAGGAGGGGCATGTGGGCAAATCCCTCTATGCGTTGTTCAACAACGCCATCATCGTAGGGAAGAGGGTGAGGACCGAGACCGAACTCAACAAAGGGGCGGTATCGGTCGGATACGCCGCCATAGAACTGGCCGAGAAGGAGATAGGATCCCTCGACGGTAAGAACATAGCCATCATAGGGGCCGGGGACATGGCGGGGGTCATCGCCAAGAACCTCGTGGGAAAAGGTCCGGAGACGGTGTTCGTCTCCAACAGGACGTTCGAGAGGGCGCAGGAGCTGGCCAAGGAGCTCGGCGGGACCGCCGTGACCCTGGACCGTCTGGACGGAATGATCGCCAGGAGCGACCTCGTCCTCGTGGCCACCTCTGCGAAACACGACGTCGTGACCAAGGAGAACGTGGAGAGGGCCATGACCGAAAGGCCCAACCGGCCCCTCCTCATGATCGACGTATCGGTGCCCACCAACATCGCCAAGGACGTGGTGGAGATACCCAATGTCAAACTCTCCACCATGGCCGCCCTGGACGCCATAGCGGCGGAGAACGTGGCCAAGAGGAAAGGGGAGATAAGCGCCGCCGAGAGGATAATCCGGCAGGAGATGCAGAAGATCGAGGACGAGCGCAAGGCGAGGGACGCCAACATCACCATCCGCGAGTTCAGCATCATGTGCGAGAGGATAAGGAGCGAGGAGGCCGCCATGGCCAAGTCCCATCTGGGCAACGGAGACGACCCCGACAAGGTCATCGACGACATGTCCCATGCGATAGTCAAGATGATAAGCGCGGAATTCATAAAGAATCTCAGAAGGGCCGCCCTGGACGGGGATTCCGAGACCGTCGAGGCGGCGGCGAGGCTGTTCGGCCTGATAAAAGAACATAACGATAAGGAGAAGGAGTGAGAGAGATGTTTCCTATAAACAGAGGGAGAAGGCTTAGACAGACACCGGAGATCAGGTCGCTGGTCCGCGAGACCCGGCTCGACCCCTCGGAGCTCATCCTCCCCGTATTCTTCGACGCCAACATAGACGAGGTGAAGTACACCGACTCCATGCCCGGCGTCCCCACGTATCCGCTCTCCGGATACGAATCCATAACGAAGGACATCCTGGACAGCGGAGTGTCCTCCGTCCTGGTGTTCGGCGTCCCGAAGAAGAAGGATTCCGTCGGTTCCGACGCATATTCCGACGACGGGGTCGTCCAACAGGCCATCAGGGGTCTCAAAGGCGCCCTGAAGGACGGCGAGGAGCTGGTCGTCATCGCAGACCTATGCATGTGCGAATACACCGACCACGGCCACTGCGGCGTCCTGAGGGACGACGGGGATGTGGACAACGACCCCACCATCGAACTCTACGGGAAGATCGCCGTATCCCAGGCGAGGGCCGGGGCGGACATCATCGCACCCAGCGGGATGATGGACGGGCAGATCGACGCCATCAGGACCGCCCTCGACATGGAGGGGTTCGAGAACACCCCCATCATGGCCTACTCGGCGAAGTACCAGAGCGCCTACTACGGGCCTTTCAGGGACATCGCCAACTCGGCCCCCTCCTGCCAGTGCCACGCCAGGAAGGACAGGGCCACGTACCAGATGGACCCGGCCAACAGGCGCGAGGCCCTCAGGGAGATCGCATCCGACCTCGACGAAGGTGCAGACATCATCATGGTGAAACCGGCCGGACCCTATCTGGATATAGTGAGGGAGGCCGCGGACTCGTTCCCCGTACCCATCTGCGCATACCAGGTGTCCGGCGAGTACGCCATGATCAAGGCGGCCGCAAGGAACGGATGGATAGACGAGAGGAGGATCATGATGGAGTCCCTCATCGGCATCAAGAGGGCCGGGGCGGACATGATCATCACCTATTACGCGAAAGACGCCGCCAAGGTCCTGAGAGGGGAGTGAATTGAGACTGTCCAACTCAGAATCCGAGGCTGGTCAGCTCAGGAGGATCACCCCCGGGGGCGTCTCCTCCCCTGTCAGAGCGTTCAAGCCCTTCCCGCTCGTCATCGACAGCGGTCAGGGATGCAGGATCACCGACATAGACGGCAACGACTACGTGGACCTCTGCATGGCCTACGGGCCCCTCATCGTGGGACACTCCTGTCCCCGCGTCGCGAAGGCCGTCAGGGACCAGACCAAGAAGGGCTCCGTCTTCGGCGCCCCGTCCCATCCCGAGACCAAACTCCTGGAGAAGATCACGTCCACCGTGCCCTCGGCGGAGATGTGCAGGATGGCCGTCTCCGGTACGGAGGCCACCATGCACGCCGTCAGACTGGCCAGGGGATACACGAAGAAGAACGGCATCGTCAAGCTCAACGGAGGGTTCCACGGGGCCCACAACACCGTCCTCGTGGCGGCCGGTTCGGGATCCGTGAACGGGACCCCGAGCTCCCTCGGGGTACCGGAGGACGACGTGAGGAACACCTACCTGGTCGAATACAACGACGCCGGAATGTTTGAATCGCTCCTCGACAGGAACGAGGACATCGCGGGCATCATAATGGAGCCCGTCATGGGAAACGTCGGGGTGGTGACCCCTAAGAAGGGATATCTGGCCGAAATGAGGAAGATCACGAAGGAGCACGGGGCCCTCCTCATCTTCGACGAGGTCATCACCGGGTTCAGACTCTCCGCCGGGAGCGCCCAGGAGCGCTTCGGCGTCACCCCCGACCTCACTACCATGGGCAAGATCATCGGAGGGGGATACCCCGCCGGGGCGTTCATGGGGAAGAGGGAGATCATGGAGATGGTGGCCCCCAACGGACCGGTCTACGCGGCCGGCACCTTCGCAGGCAACCCGGTCTCCGCCGCCGCGGGTCTGGAGACCATAGACATCATGGCCGAGAAGGGCAGATACGACAGCCTGGAGAAAAAGACCCAGACGCTCGTGGCCCGCATGAGGGACGCCCTCGAGGACAGCGGGGTGCGGGGATGCATACAGTCCATCGCCTCCATGTTCTCCATATACTTCGGCGTCGACGAGGTCACGAACGGGAGCGACGCCCAGAAGGCGGACAGGGACATGTTCGCCGAGATGTTCGATTACATGCTGCACCATGGGGTCTACCTGCCGCCCGGACCCATGGAGGTCGAGTTCATGTCGGCGGCGCACGACGAAGAGGCCTGCGAGAAGATCGCGAAGACCTTCGAAGGATTCCTTAAACAGGTGAAGAAATGATCGCCGGAAGCAGAGAGAGCCAGCTGGCTATGGCACAGGCCGAGGAGTTCAAAGCGCTCCTCGAGAAGACGACGGGAGAGGCCTGCGAGATAAAGGGCATGACCTCGACCGGGGACAAGGACATAAAGACCCATCTCGCCGACATGGGCGGGACCGGGGTCTTCGTCAAGGAGCTGGAGGAGGCCCTCCTGAACGGGGAGATCGACTGCACCGTCAACTCCCTCAAGGACATCCCCGCCCAGCTGGACCCCAGGTTCGTCGTGGCCGCCGTCCTCCCCAGGGCCGACGTCAGGGACGCCCTCATCCCGGCCTCCTTCGAGCAGCTGCAGTGCGGCGCCATCATCGGGACCTCCAGCGTGAGGAGGGAGATGATGCTCAGGGCGACCAAGCCGTCCCTGAGGGTGAAGACCCTCCGCGGAAACATGAACACCCGCCTGGAGAAACTCCAGGAAGGAGAGTACAACGCCATAATCATGGCCAAGGCCGGCCTCGACAGGCTCGGCATCGAGAGGGACGTGCACCCCATCGACAAGCACGTGTTCGTCCCGGCGGCCGGACAGGGGGCCATCGGCATCGAGTGCAGAGCCGACGACACGAAGACCATCGAACTCCTGAAGAAGGTGGACGATGCCAAGACCCGTGCCGAGGTGAAGCTCGAGAGGGACATACTCAGGCACATGAACGCTGGATGCTCCTCCCCCATCGGCATCAACGCCGAGCTGGTCGGGGACACGATGAAACTCATAGCCGTGTCCTTCGCCGACATAATACCCGTCAGGATAGTCACCGAATTCCCCGCGTCCGAAGCCGATGCGAAGGCCAAGGAGATCGCGGACAGACTTCTGAAGAAGGCATGACCCAGATGACCGGAAAAGTATATCTCATAGGTGCCGGACCCGGAGACACCGGACTGATCACCGTCAAAGGGCTGCAGGCCCTCCGCGAGGCGGACGTCGTCATGTACGACGCCCTTTCCAGCCCCGAACTCCTGAAGGAATGCAAGGAGGGTGCCGAACTCATCGACGCCGGGAAGAGGGCCGCCGACCACCACCTCAGACAGTGGCAGACCAACGACCTCCTGGTGGAGTACGCCCAGAAAGGGAAGGTCGTGGCAAGGCTCAAGGGAGGGGACCCGTTCCTCTTCGGAAGGGGGGCCGAGGAGGCCGAGAAGCTCAGGAAGGCGGGCGTGGAGGTGCACGTCATCCCCGGAGTGACCTCGGCCATATCCGTCCCGGAGCTCTGCGGCATCCCCGTGACCCACAGGGACCATGCCTCCATGGTGACCTTCATAACCGGCCACGAGAAGGGCGACAGGTCCGAGGACCGCATCGACTGGAAGAGCCTGGTCGGCGGACACGGGACCCTCGTGATCCTGATGGGGCTCGAGAACGCCGGCAACATATCCGCCGGCCTCGTGGAGGGCGGGATGTCCCCCGACATGCCCGCGGCCATCCTGTCCAAGGGATCCACCCCCGACCAGAAGGTCTACGTGACCACGGTGGGGGACCTCGAGAGGACCATCAGGGAGGAGAACGTCGCCACCCCCGGCATAATGGTCATCGGCACCGTGGTCCAGCTCAGAGCGGTCCTGGGTGACCTGGCATGATATCGGTCGGGTTCACACGTCCGAGGGACAGGATCGCCGAGGGCGAGAGGATCTGCTCCGAGATGGGCTTCGAGCCCTTCGGAGCCCCCTCCTTCGACCCCGTCAGGGGGGACAAGGAGGTCTTCGACGAGATAGAGGAGGTCCTCTCCTCCGGGGGGGCGTACTTCACCCTCTTCGCATCCATCACCGCCGTGGAGGAGTGCGTCGACGAATACGGGAAGGAGAAGCTGCTGGCACTTCTGGAGGAGACCAATGTGGCCTGCACCGGCAGCAGCACCGAGAAGGTCCTCAAGAGACTCACGGGGAGGGACACCGACCTCGTACCGGAGGTCTACTCCGGCGTCGGCGTGGCCGAGGAGATAGCCGACGAGGTCGCCTACAAGACGGTCGTCCTCCTGAGGTCGGCCGGAGGCGACGGGAAGATAGTGGACATCCTGGAGAAGGCGCACGCCAAGGTCCTCGACGAACCTGTATACGACATGGTGCCGGCGCAGATATGCGAGGATACGGAGGAACTCCTGGAGAAGACCGAGTCCGGCACTCTGGACGCCCTGCTGATGACCAGTCCCAACTCGTTCCTGGTGTTCTACGGTCAGATGACCGACAGGTTCGGGAAGGACAGGACGGACGAGGCCCTGAGGAAGACGTTCAAGGTGGCCATAGGGAGACCCACGGCGGAATCCATGTCGAAAGCCGGCATGCCCTGCGACACCATAGCGGAGACCTCCACGTTCGAAGGGATGCTGGAGACCGTAAAGAAGAAATTCGCCCTTTGATCAGGACCTCTTCACGATGATGCAGAGGATGTCCTCGTCCTCGACGATGTGGTCCATACCCACGGTCTGACCGGGGAACTTGGCGCTCTTCCCCCAGACCATGGCGTATCTGAAGGCGTTCTTGAAGTCCCTGTGGATGAGTTCGCAGACATCCCCGACGGAGTTACCCCTTTTGACGATGAGGGGCTCCTTCATGTCCGCCTCCTGCCCCTGGGGCTTGAGATATATGCGGATCATGTCGATCTGGTCGTAGATCTCCTGCTTGAGGGCGTCCATGTTGTAACCGGTGGCGGCGGAGACGCCGACGCTCTTGTACTGCCTGTGCATCTCCTGCACGGCCTCGAGCTGCCCGGGCTTCGCCAGGTCGACCTTGTTGATGGCCATGACCGCCTTTATGTAGACGCGGTTCCCGGCCAGGACGTCCAGCATCTGCTCGACGTCTATGTCCTCGCGGACGACGACGGTGGCGTTGATGTGCCCGTAGGCGGCCACCATGTCCTTGATGGTGTCCACGGTGATCTTGGTGAGCTTGAGGGTGGGCTTGACTATTATACCGCCCTGCTGCGCGGTGGTGATGTTCACGTCGGGCGCATGCTGGTTGAGCCTGATGGCGGAGTTGTAGAGCTCCTTCAGGAGGACCCTCAGGTCGGGGTTGAAGATATCCACGACCAGCAGGATGATGTCGGCGGACCTCGCGGCGGCGATGACCTCCCTTCCCCTCCCCTTACCTCTGGAAGCGTCCTTGATGAGACCGGGCATATCCAGGATCTGGATCTTCGCATGGTTGTACTCCATCACGCCGGGCACGACGTCCAGGGTGGTGAAGTGGTAGGCACCGACCTCTGAATGGGCCCCGGTCAGCTGGTTCAGGAGGGTGGACTTTCCCACGGACGGGAATCCGACGAGTGCGACCGTGGCGTTACCCGCCTTCTTCACATAGAATCCCTTGGACCCGCCGCCGGCCTTGATCGTCTCGAGCCTCTTCTCCTTCTCCATGGCGAGCTTGGCGATCTTGGCTTTCAGCTTACCGATGTGCGCTTCTGTAGCCTTGTTCTTCTTGGTGTTGGCGATCTCCTTCTCCAACTCCTCGATCTGCTCCTCGATTGTAGCCATCGGTACGCCTCCTTAGGAACTGATGATTATGCACCCACTATTAAGGAGTTGTCATGTTTTAACCTATGACGGGATTCCGTATCATTATGCCAGAGCTTCCGGAGATAGAGACGGTGAGGAGGGTCGTCGGACCACAGGTTGAGGGCAGGACCTTCGTGTCCGTCAGGGCCGCGGACAACAGGATACTCGCCAACACGGACCCTCCGGGTCTATCGGAGCGCCTGACCGGGAGGACCGTCGTATCGGTCGGAAGGAGGGGGAAGGCGCTCCTGCTCTACGACGACCTGGGAGGACACACGGTTATCCGCTTCGGGATGACGGGACAGCTGTACGTCTGTCCCCCGGATACCGCGGAGGAGAGACACACCCACGAGGTATTCCTCCTGGACGACGGGATGGAGCTGAGGTATGTCGACCCCCGGCGCTTCGGACACATCTGGCACTTCCGCAGGGACGAGGAGGACACCTCCGGGATCCGCGGTCTGGGACTCGAACCGGACGACCCCGGACTGGACGCCGGATATCTGAAGGACAGGCTGGGAAGGAGGAGTATCACCGTCAAGGAGGGGCTCCTCGACCAGACGGTGGTCGCCGGCATCGGCAACATCTGGTCGGACGAGATGCTCTTCGAGGCGGGGATATGCCCGCTGACCCCATGCAGAGACCTCACCGACGGTCAATTCGAGGATCTGGCACATGTCATACCGGACATCATCTCCTTCGCCATAGGGAAGAATGCCGTGAGCAGGGAGGAATACCTGGAGGGCAGGGGCAGGAGATACTACGACATCGGATACCTCAGGGCCTACGGCCACGAGGGGGACCCATGTCCCAGATGCGGGAAGACGTTCGTGAGGGATACGGCCGGGGGACGCGGCACCTGCTGGTGTCCGGGATGTCAGAGAAGATGAAACCGCACCCGCATACGGATACGTCCTCTTCTTCCGAGCCACTATTTATTTAAAAGGCGATAAGATAGCGCACCCCATGGATTCCAACAACGCGGGCAGTTCCGTCTTCTCCAAGACGGTCTTCCGCTCCGTTACAGTGATGCAGATCATTGCGATGTGCGCCGCCGCCGTCATCGGCATCGCCGTCCTCTGCGTAGGAGGATTCGGAGGTTCCGCCATAGGCTGGCTCATAGTCGCCGTGGTCATATACATGATACCGCACTTCTTCGGTGTCAAACCGAAGGCGAAGGCAGGGTTCGCCCTGATATTCGCAGTCGTGGCCATAGTGGTGGGCGGGGCCGTGGTGGGGCCTTCCTTCGTGGATAACAACAGCAGGGAGTCGGTCTCGGACCACGGGGCCTTCAGCGACGTCGGCTATGTGTACGACGACTCCGCGAAGACGATAACCGTGGATGCGGACTTCGACATGACCGGATACGACGGGGACACGATCTACCTGTGCTATGCGAAGGTCACCCTGGTACCGTTCAACAGCTCTCCGCAGATAGAGGGTCTCAAGAACATACCGTTGGACAGCACCCACATCTCCGGCAGCCATCTGCAGTACACGCTGACGGGATCGGACTTCGACATGTCCGAACTGTACAACCTGGTCCTGGCGATCGGAAAGACCGACGAGAACGGCGACGTGGTGTATGACGGGAATTCCGCCTCCATCGCCACCCTCACCGGGTTCACCGGGGCCGGATGCAGTTCGCAGTGCTATACTGGGGCTGCCGTCGTCATGCTCTATGTCCTGTTCATATTCTTCCTGATCCTCGTGTTCTCGACGCTCCTCAGAAGGACCATCAGCGGTAAGAGGAAGAAGATGGAGAACGACGGACGCCTGTACCCCCAGGGATACGGGAGATGCGACAAGTGTGGCGCATTGGTTCTCCCGGGAGAGATCAAGTGCAGGAAGTGCGGCGCATACATCGACCGTCCCGAGGAGATGAGGAGGAAGAAGGACGACTTCTTCCAGTGCTCCGCATGCGGTGCGGAGGTACCGGGGGACGCACAGGTCTGCCCCAAGTGCGGCGCGAAGTTCGACGGCGTGGAGAACGTCGTCTCCCACATCGACGGGAAGGTGGACGTGAGCGAGGAATCATATCCCTGCCCCAAGTGCGGGGAGATGGTCCCGAAGAACGCCGTCTTCTGTCCCAAGTGCGGGAAGAAGTTCTGAAAACCGTTGGGGGGGGGGGTAAATCCCCTCTTCCAACATTATACTAGGTTTCAATTTTGAATATCCTGAAACTTCATAACCCCATAGATTGCATGACCGCCTCTGGTTTTTAATTCATATGCAACATTTATGCTATATCAAGAAGAATAGATGTGCACACAGGCGTGTATCCAAACATCATGCTAAATGCAACACACATGTTCACGAGACTCTCATACTGGGTCGGCACGAAAACCTGCTGACCCAGTATGATATTCAGAAATAGGTTTTATTCGGTTTTATTAGCAGAAGATTCGTACGGCTCTTCTTCCTGGACTCCATTCTTCCCTCTCAAGAACAACTGTCTGATCACTGTAACGTAGAGGATGATCATCACTATGTTTCTAACAGCCAAAACAAGGATACCTGGGACATCCATCGCCTCCCCCTCCCCGCGGAAACCGAAGTTCACCAGGAAGTTGATCTGAGTCAAGGCGGCGGCAACCACAAACAGATTGAGATTATGTATCCTGTCCCTCTTATTAACGCATATGAGATATGACAAGATAACGAATGGGATCAACCAGATTATATACTGTCCTGAGAACACCGATGAAATCAGGATGAATGTGAGCAGAACCAGCATGCACATGTCGCCTGTATCCTTCTTTAAGATGTCCGGTGTCTCCTTCCTGCGGACCGCACGAAGAACAAATACCGCATAGAAGAAGACGATAACCGCGACAGCCAAGGGGAGCATTAGTCCCGACACGGCGCTACTGGCCGGCCCATAGATATTGTCCGACCCGAAACCGTAGGCATATGAGACGTCTGTAAGACCCAGAAGAGAAAGGATTTCAATTACGGAAGCTGCAACCGATTCGATCTCCAGCGGGCGGTCCGTATGATACTTGGCGAACGAGAGCGGATCGGAACCACAAAGATAAAACACAGCACACACGACGAGACAGAATGCAATGAAGACTGTGAGCCCTTTCATCACCTCCCTCCTCTCCCCCTGAAACAGCATGTATATGACGAGTATGGGGAGAAATATCGCCGGATAGAGTTTCACCAGCATGGCGACTGCCAAGACCAGGAACGCTGGGGTGTATCTCTTCTCCATGACGAATACCATGACGAGCATGGTCATCACCGCAGGAATGATGTCAAAGCGATCGGTCTGGAACTCGAACATGAGCACCATCAGGAATGTGTAGATCACCATGATGCCGTCAGCCCTGCGGCCGAATATGCATGCAAGACGCTCCGCACACCACAGCCCCAGAAGGAAGAACAGGAAGGTCATCAGGATGTAGACCGCCTGGTATCCGGCCACGGATGATGCCAACAACCTCGGCATGAGGATGAATACATATGCCAGCGGAGGGTACTCCCAAGTATTCCAGCCCCCATATACCCAGACATCCTGAGTGTATGGGAATATACCATTCATCATGGCGTCTGCATACGGGAAATAGCCATCGCATACACTGGATGGAATGTCTGTCATACGCACAATCGCATAGAGGATGATGCTCAGAATAGCATATAGGGACAATGCAAGGGCATAACTCCTTTGACGATCGGTGAGTTTAGTGATATCTGAATATCCGTTCATACCGAAAACCTCACATCCATCTGACAGAACGGGACCCTACAAGGAATAGAGCGAATATGACGACGAATATGGTCAATCCAGCAATGGCTAAGGGCATGACGTCGGAATCCTCCTCCTCCACCCCTTCCAGATAGAGACCGTACTCGGCACAGAGGGTGCTGTCAGATATGCCTTCAGAGACCACCATGACATAGTACTCCCCTCCCCTGTCAAACACCATGTCGTATACAACCTGATCCAACAGGGGCATAACCTCTCCACTGCGGTTGACGAGATACATGTCGTAAGTATAACTGTCATAATTCACAGATACCCTGAATGTCTGATTGGCATTGACGAAAAACCGGATCTGGTCCTCGTCACGAATAACGTTTCTCACGTCACGCTGTATCGTACCCATTACATTCCCAGCGTCTCCCACGTCACCATATATCGTACCCACCACATTCTCGTAATCTATGGATGTATCAAAATAGGCGGTACCGGTATCCGGAGTGACGGTACAATCAATGATGGTAGCAAAACTGCCATCCTCGCTCGAATATTCGAAGCTCAGCACCCTGCTGTCATCCTTTCCGCCTACAGTGAAGAAGTATCCGTTATCGCTTTTCGATACTATATTCCCGTTCTCACGCACGGTGATATCTTTTCCATGAGAGTCGTTAACAGAGATCACATTGTATCCTGCCGCCGCAATATAAGCGACATACGAGGTACTGTCCCATGTAGGTACTTTTGTGGAACTCAGATTTGCAGCGGATACCGAACTTCCGTCAGAATAGTATATCTTGCCCGCATCCGAGAAATAGACATAATAACTGTTCCCGACGGACGGCATTACACTATGTATGTCGCTTATCAGACAACGACCTGCATAGTACTCATCGAATCTGTCCCCTATATCCAAACCGCTAAAAATAACGCCATCGAAGGATTTTACTTCCTTGAAAATGGTTATCATGCTGCCAGTGCGGTAATACTTCTCCCCTTGGACGTTGTAGGCGGTATATTCCGAATTACTCGCCATCGCGGCATCCGAGCAGTCTGAACATGATATCGCACAGAACGGCATGGACAATAATATCGCCGCAAATAATACCGATAATGTCTTCCCGTTCATCACATATCCCTCCTTTTCAGTATCAAATACCCCCTGTGGAGACACAGGATTCCGACCACCACGCAGATGGAGATCATCAGGAATGCATCGCTCCCCAACCTTATTCCGGGATAGGGTAACAGCTTACCCAAGGTCCCCCACGCAGACAAAACGAGATTGTCTCCCAGATGCTCCAGCGTAAGGTTGTTCCCCAGCGAGCTCAGAGCCATATCGGGTGCGAAACAAGGCATGTAACCGACATACTGTATAAGGTTCGGAACATCGACCCCATTGAGGAAATAGATGGCGATGAACCCCAAAAACGGAAGTCCGAAGAACATGAGCAACCATAATTTCAAAGTAGACCCCTTCTGCAGACCTACGCTTATCATACAGGACAAGGCACAGAAGAAGAAACACGCAGCGACCATGATCGCAAAGGATTCGACTATACCGTGCACATACATGACACCGGAATCCGTAGAGGCGGCCAGAATGGCCAAAGCGTATGCTCCGGCCATCATCATGACACACATGGAGAATCCGCACAGGAACTTTCCCATGAAGAATATGCCCCTCGAAACGGGCAATGGCATCGTAAGATATGCTGTACGGTCCCTGAACTCGTCCGGGAACATATGACCGCAGGTACTGGCTGCCAGGAACATGCTCACTATAGGGAGGAACATCAAAAGGCTTGCGCACAGTTCGTTCACACTCCTGCCCTCTTCGAACATCGCGTACCCGCAGAGGTTAGGATTCATCACTATGAAGTATGCGATAGGGATTATCAGTAAAGGAATGAGGATCTTTATGAAAACATGTTCCTTGGAATAAAGCTTCATCTGGGTCATATATACGGTATAGATCTGACGGGCCGACGACGGAATTCCGTATATCTTGTCGCGATGGGCGTCGTCCACATCCAGAGTCCTTTCCGTCTCGTCGTAGGCATCATCCTCCCTCTCCTTCACCCTGTTCTTCCTGCTCATCTGACACTCACCTTTCCGTCGTCGGTGAGCGACATGTACAACGCTTCCAAGTCAGCCCCCTCCACGTTCATACATATAAGTCCCAGATTCGCACCGTATACCAGATCGGATATGGCCACCTGTTCCTCATCCGTACCGGAGAACGTCATCTTCAGATGTCTGTCGCTCATCTCCTCGATGTTATCCACCCCTCCGATGGCACCGAGGTCAGATATGAACTCCCCGTTGGTCGGACGCAGGGTTTTCAACTCGATCTTTACACCGTTCTTGTCTCTGGAGGAAAGGTCACGGAGTATACCTTCCACATCTCCGCTGATGACCATCTTGCCATGGTTGATCATGGTGACATGGGTGCACATCTCGGATACTTCCTTCAGGATGTGGGTACTGATCATGAGAGTGAGACCTCTCTTCTTAAGCCCGTTGAGGATCTGTCTTATCTCGATCATACCCCTGGGATCCAAGCCGGAGGTCGGCTCGTCGAGTACGATTATGTCCGGGTTAGGTAAAAGAGCGGCCGCCAGGGCGACCCTCTGCTTCATCCCCTTGGAGAATCCGCCGACCGGCATATTCCTCCAAGACCACATCCTCAATTCCTCCAAAACGTCCTTCGCACGGATACGTATCTCATCTTTGGGGATTCCGTGTATTCTGCCTACATAGGTCAGCATATCCGTCGGAGAGAATTCCGGATAGCATTGCGGCGTTTCGATGACGCACCCGACATGGGTCATGGCCGCTTTGTGTTTCATGGAGTTGACCCCGTTGATGAGGATTTCTCCGTCGGTAGGACTTAAGAGACCGGTGACTGCTTTAAGAGTGGTGGACTTCCCAGCCCCGTTGGGACCCAACAGACCCATGAACTCGCCCTTCCCCACAGAAAGATTCAGCTTATCCACTGCGAAAAAACAACCGTATCTCTTTGTAAGGTTCCTTATCTCTATCGCAGGTACGGAAGGATTCTTCCCTGCCGGCTCTTCCATAACGCCATCTGGCATGATCGGACCCTTATCATCGGCACGGTCCTCCGTATCGCACTTTCCATTGACGTCATCCGCCGTACCCAAGTGCTCTGCTCTTGGACTCTCCGGCACACCCGTCGTTTCAGATGCTCTGTGTCCCCATTTCATGAACATTACTCCCTGGAGTGGTGGTGACGGAGAGGATCCGGACCTGCCCGTCACCACAAAGTAAATTGTTTATTCAGACAGCCCTCCTCTTCCTAACGATAACCGCCCCGATCGCACCAATGGCTATGATAACCCCAATGACTGCGAACAGAATCGGCGAGACGGACCTTTCGCCGTCCGAGGAGGGCTCCT
>ERZ779888.330-NODE-330-length-59002-cov-10.374489_pt1 | contig 59002 bp, 36 predicted proteins | sample MGYA00511245_ERZ779888 | MGnify/ENA primary metagenome ERZ779888 (study PRJEB29588, sample SAMEA2155255) | human gut metagenome | biome: human gut; feature: human-associated habitat; material: faeces | place: Denmark | collected 2008/2010 ...
TATATATCTTATTTATTTTGAATTATTTTTTCTTTGTGATAAAATATTTCTAAATTGGAGAGGTAATAATTTATGAATAAGAAAAATAATTTATTTAAAAACATTTTCTTTGTATTCTTTGCTTTCTGCTTCTTTGGAACAGGAGTTTTTTCATTAACTAATCAACAAACACAACACATTACTGTTGCAGAAGATTTGACAGAAGAGAAAATCAACAATCAAAACATCCCTTCTTATTTTTCTGCAAAGGAATATATAACAGACGGAAATGGCACAGTGACTGAAAACCCAGACAGTCTTATCTCTGCTGATACTTTTATGTATTTCAAAGAGAACACATCTTCAAACTATTTAACATTATCTCTTGTCACAAACGGAAATCAACTTATTCCCGCTCCTGAAAAAACAATATACAACTATGTTTATTATCCTGACCTTTCCGACACATCAACATTCTATTTCTATTCAATAAATTCAATCAGCCTTTACATAAACGGACAATTCCAAGAAATAACAATGGGTAATTATGTGACATCAAGCGGAACAAGTTTTGAAAACAAGCCTTCTGCACAACCTGAAGATTTTGAAATGATTTTCACCGATACAAAATCCGAGGACGACAAAAACAAAATCAAAATAACAGACAACACAGGAAAAGTTATTGAGGGCATTTATTCGGTTTCAATAAACTACACTCTTTACACTTGCACTGATGGCGGAAACAACATGGATGAAGAACAATTCGCCGACCAAAACATCACGATAGATTATTCATTCTATATTACGGACAGAGATTCTTATGTAGTAAACAACCGCCCAAACATTACCCCAACAAACTTTGACCATCAAGTTTCTGTTTCAAATTTAACAAATCCAAATTATGCATATTATCTTTACAGCAACTATTCTTCAGAAGATAGTGCTTACAACATTCCTTATATTGAATATGATTACACAAGATTTGAAGCCAGTGTCACAAAAGACTTCGCTGGGAACACAACAACTGCAACTCTTTCTTATGACAAAGACCCAGCATCAACTTCACCAGTTTTTGTGTCAGGAAGCAAAATTATTTACACCACATTAAACACAACAAACAAAACTTGCAGGGTTTACTTCACTGATGTTGGTGACTATACAGTTTCATTAAGTGCCATTCAAATAATTCCTTACACTACAGGAGAAAGCACAAGCGAAACTCGAAAATATGCACTGGACGGAATCACTGGAATAACAAAACGCATTATGGTATATATGTATGGTTACCAAGCAAATTACACCGACCTTGACAAACCAAAAGACGAAAACAATATCCGCCCAGTAAGCGAACTTAAAGATTATGATTTTGAAAGCTCAAAATTTGTTAATGGTGCAGATATAACAAGTGGATTCTTGGCATCAAATCTTACTTATTCACAAGCAAACGCAAGCGAATCGTTTTTGATTGAAAATGTTACTGACTACATCAACAATTCAAACATCACACCAGTCAAGACAAACCAAACACCAATCAAACTCACAGCAAATGCAAATTTGTCAGCAACTGGGAAAAATTTCATTCTTTCAACGACAAAAGTTTCAAGTGCTTATCAAAACAAGGGTGATACACTTGCTGGGAAAACACTTTATCGTGCAACTTTTTCTGGACAGACCGACAACACAGCAGGAACTTACATTTATATAGTGGGCTATACATACAAAAACTATTATTCATCAGAAACAACACTTTCTGCAAACACAACATTCTATCAAATTTTCTATTTTGAAATCACAAAAGATTTGCCTACAATCGAAGTTAAAACTTTGGACGATAAAAATGTTCCATCTGACACATTTGTAAATCAAAGCGTAAACATCATCAACTCTACCACTTCCAACCCATACAACAAAGATGTAACAATTCAAGTCTATGCTTATGATTATTCTTCAAAAGCATATTTGGAAGGATTTGGTGGAGACAATGGTATATCTTTTGAAAGTCTCAAACCAGCATCATCACAAGAAAACTTTGTAACACTTGAAAAAAGTGCATCTTACACAATCAGATTATATTACACAAATGAAATCACATCAACAAACACGTCTTTTACATCTGGTTCTGGATATTTTAGAGAACAGACATTTACTATCGACAAAAATCCAATCACAAACATCGAAGGCAGAAATGTAAACGAAATTATCAATTCAACAAACTATCGTGTCATTTCAACAATGTCAAACTTCACAACAAACCAAAATATGGTTGTTTCTTGGAATGAAAAAGCAAGTGGTGCTAAGACATTTGCATATTATAGATACTTTCCAATTCTTGATGAACAATATTACAGCAACAAACAAGATAGAGAAGCATTTTTGTCATCTACTCTTGAAAGAATGTTAAACTATCATGCAGACTACAACTACTTGCCTGTAAACAACATCTTGAACCTTGACACACAAAATAACAACTGGTTGCCATACAAAGGCAATACTGCAAGTTTTGGCGATACAGTTTCAACAGAATATGTTTTGTCAGATGCTGGGCTCTATTTGATAGATGTTTATGACGAGGCTGGAAACCATTCAGTTGAAGTGTTCATGATTGACACAACGAAACCTTATTTTGCATTGTTCGATGGTGAAAAATATACCTTGACAAGTTCTTCAATGTATATCACCACCCCATCAACTTTATATTGGGCAAAATATAAAGCACTCTACATTGCAAATTTCAAAACAATAAATTTTGGCAGTGGAATCACAGCAGACAACGTTGTGGCTGACGATTTGAAGAATGGCGAAAACTATTATGAATTTTATCTTTCTTATAACGGAAGTGTTTGCACGGACATCTATAAAGCAGTTTACAACAAACTTTTCTCACCAGGATATATGAGAACGATTAATTGCACACTTTCGCCTACGCCCGAAACTGACGGAACATCTCAATATATCACTACTTATTCTGGTCAATATATCACAATTCCGCTCAACAATGTTTCCTATTATGAAGATAAATCTCACATAAGACCAACAATGCAAAGTGGTGTCTATTCAAAAACAATCCCTGTTGACGAAGAAATGACTTACAGAGTTTTGATTAGAGATTTGTCAAACACAAAAATGGATTTGAGTGAATCATCTACATCACAAACTCAATACACTCGTTATTATTCAGCAAGACAAACAATCATCGTAAGTTTTGACTCTTCAGCATTTGAAATCAAATATGTCAATGATGATGGCGAAGAAATCATTATGAGTTCAAACAATGATTATGTCGAAAATGTTGATATTGACGGAACAACAAGAAAAACAAAGACAACTTATCTCAGTCCAACAAATGCAAGAAAAGCATTCACATTGTCATTTTTGCCAACAATCACAAGCGAAGAATTACTTATTCAAGTTGATTCTGTAACAATCAAATATTATCCATATGTTGAAAAGAAAATCCAACTTGGCGATGTAACTTATCACTTCTATGGTTTGTCAGACGAGGCAACAGAAGCAGTTATTTACAAGTTTGAAGAAAATGGTTCTATGACCACAGTAAAACAAGATGAGATTCGTTTAAATTCTGAAAACATCACAACTGCTGGTAAATATGAAATTACAAGAACATATTACACAAAAGATGGCTATTCTTACAAAGACAATGATTATTACACAAGAACATTCGTTTTCTACGTAGACAGAAACGAAGTTATCACAAATGCCGAACTTGTCTCTGACAACAATGCTGATGGCACATCAAACGGCTCTCACCTTGAAAGTTTGGTCGGCGGAGATGTGTTTGTTGCAATGTATGACAATGGCACAAAATCAGACCTTGTCGTAACATTCCCAAACAGCCCAGACGGAAACAAAAATGGTTCATCACTTTACAATAATGGCACAGTTAGATCTATTCTCACAACAAATATGCTTCCTGTTTCAGTTTATGTCCCACAATACAAATACACAAACTATGCAGAAAAGATTGACTCAGCAAGCGGATATGAATTTGCAGTAAAATACACTTCTACCGTTTACAAAAATGAATATGACACAACAATCTACAGAAATGCTGATTTAACTGGCGATTCAACCACATTGACAGCCGGAACAACTTTGAATGTTGTTTCAATCGGCACAACATCAACAAAAATTAAATATAAAAATGCTGACTATTACATTCAAAATTCTACATATTCAACAATCACTTACGCCAACGAAAACTTCTATAGGGATGATGTTTTGATTGACGAATACGCTTTGTATGCAGAGATTTACAAAGATGGAACAACTGAAAAAAATATGATTGCAAAAACATCTACAAACTGGTCTAATTCGACTTTGGAAACAACTCGCGCAAACAGAAATGGATTCTTGAATTTCTATAAACAAGACGGAAGCAAACTCGACTATTTATCAACAGCTGGCACTTATTATGTAAAAATCTATCAAGGCAAGTTTACTGCAAACGCTGGCGATTACACACCTATCCAATTCTGCTTTGATGTAAAACAATCATCTCCTGACTTTGAAGTTCGTTCAACAACAGGAGCTTCATTAAATTCAAGAGCAATTACCCCTGCACCTACAGATGATACAAAACCAAGTGTAAGATATTACACAAACCAATCAAATGTCAGCCTTATTTGGGATGCTGGAAGCACATACATGGCAGAAATTGAAATTGAAAAAATTCAATTCGAAACAAGCAGTGGCAAAAAATTCACAGCAAAGGACGATGTATTTACACAAGTTCCAACACTTTCAAGCAACTCTTATATCGCCCAACTCAACCTTGAAAAATTGGATATCTATGAAAATGATGGTTGGGTAAACATCACAATGCAATACAAAAATCACGACAGCAGATTTTACTCAAAAGTGACAAAACAAATTTATGTAGATTTGTCAGCACCAAACACAAACATCAAAAATTTGGTAACAAATTCTACATCAGGAAGCTTCAATATTCCAATCACCGTTTCATCTTTGAGAACATATTACACGGCAAAAATGAAGCAAACAACATCACTTGAAAACACAAGTTACAACATCAGCAACAGCACAGGAACATTTGCTTATTATTCTTATAATGTAACGACCTCATACGTAAGAACATTGCAAAATGCACAATCAACAAACGATGTAAACAACATCTATATCAGAAGGTTCGTTGACAAATACACCACAGAAGAAAAGCAAGAAACATCACCTGCTGACTTCTTGGAATCAAACTTCGAACTTCTCTCTGCTGAAACAACTTTGGAAGCAAATTGCTATTATGAAGTTGTCGAAATGGATTTGGCGGGAAACATGACAATCTACACAGTTTATGTTTCAAGTTATGAAACATTGACTGATGAAGAAGATTCTGTTTTCAACAACCTTATAACTTACCTTGACAGTACAGGAAAAGAATATGCATACACAATCGAAGACTTCAATTTAGCAAAAACTTACAGTGGTGCTTTAAACAGCATCTATGCAAAAACAGGTTTCACTCTCAAAGACATAAACTTCTTTGGCGATAGATGGGCACAATTCAAACTTACGACACTTTCATCAAGCGGATTTAGTTCTACAAAATATATCATGCTTACACCTTGGGACAGAGACAATGCTTATGTTTTTGTTGGAGACTCATTCACAAAAGTTGCAATAAGCGATTTAATTGATGGTTCTACAAGTTCAACATTCAAAAACAGCATCGAAATCTTCAACAGAGAAAATGTTTCAACATCGTCATTCTACATCAACATAAGAAACACATCACTTCTCTCATCACTCACAAACAGTCAAGACAGAGAATACATCACATTCCCAGCACCAAACGACAATGCATTGAAAAACACGTCTTATGCTTCGACATTTGTGACATATTTGAGCATTGATGCAAACGATGAAAACATCTTCAAACAAGAAAACAAATTGGGATTTGCTTCACTTTGGTCAAAAGATGCAAACACAAACAACATCTTGATTGCAAACGACACAACAGCAGGAACTCTCACATTTGAAATCAATCCAGAATTAAACTTCTCACCAAACACAAGAATTGTCTATACATTTAGAGACAATTATGGCACAGGATACAAAGAAATTCACCTTTACAAAGAAACAATCATTCAAAAAGAAATTTCATCACAACAAGATTTGTATTCATACTATGACACAAATGGTGGAAGACTTTACTACATCACAAAAAATGGTTTCCAATATTCATTCAATCCAAACAAATATACAGTTGAAGTGTTTGACTTGATTGATGGAAACATCGTTTACAAAGACAAAGACGGGAAACAAGTTGGTGTCTTTGAAAATGCAACAACTTCAATAAGTTCAGACGATAGAGGCTTCTCAACAATCACGATAAGCACAACTCGTCATGAAGAATCTTACAATGACAGATTCGCTTTGGTTATCAGAGATATATCAAACGATGACCCAGCAACAAACGAAGTTAAGACAATTTACTTCAATTTGTATGACGAACTTCCAATCTTGAATGAAAAGCAAGATGTAAACAACACACCAGGGCAATTCAAAATCCTTGATGCAAATGGAAATATCATCAAAAAGAGCGAACTTGGCAATGACGATTCAAGATATTTCTCTGAAATCAGAATTTTGTATTCAAACAAAGAAACATTTATTCCTGTAAAATATTCAATCAGCCAAGACAAAATAAATTGGACTGAAATCACATCAGGAACAAGAATCAAGAGTCAATCAGATGAAATGGAAAAATATTATCTCAAAGTTTGGTATGACGAAACCTATTTGAAAAACGAAATTGGCACTCCTGAATATGTCTTTGGATATGTCCCAGATGGCGGCGAATATAATCAAATCTTTGAATTTAACCTTACATCTTTGACATCTACATATTGGATTGAAAAGACAATCAATGGCACAACAACAATCGTTTCAAGAAGTGGAAAAACTTACAAAACTGCAAGCGGAGCCGAATATTCAAACCACTATATTGTAAACCTTAACTACGCAGACAAAGATTATGTTGAAATCAAAACAAACAAAGAACTCAACATCACAAAAACATTGGTAGAAAAATTTACAGACAGCTCAACCGTGACATCAGAATTGTGGCTTATCACAAATGAAGGCAACTCACAAAACATTCCACCTTACAGAGCAAATGTAGTTATCACTTACATCCCAAGTTCTGACAGTTTTGTTGACGAATTGTTCACTTACAATCTAAACGGAATTATTGATACATCAGAAAACTTGATAAAGACATCATCAAAAAGCGTTGTTATCTCTGAAAATTATGCTTCAATAAACAGAATTGAGTTGCAATGGACAAAATATTATGGTTTGACACAAAACGAAATCAACATCAGCCTTGTAAAAGACGGAATCGAACTTACCCCTGTTGTTTACACAAGAACAACAAGCGGCAAACTTTACAACTACATCTATCTTACACATTCTGGCAAATATGCAATCCAACTCAAAGATGTAGCAGGAAATGTTCAAAAGTTCAACAAAGGAAATGCTGGTCAAACTGAAACACTTTCATTTATATTCTTAAAAGATGTTCCATTTACAATGACTTACACAAATCCAGTAACTGGCGAAACAGAAACATCTCTTCCAATCAAACAAGCAGTTTACAACGGAAGCGTGACACTAAACATTGACAAAGCGACTCGTTCTGAATTCTATGCATTGAACGGTTATCCAAAGATTGCCGTAAAGAAAAATGGAAAAGAATACACCGAAACATTCACAGACGATACAAGTTACACATTTACTGCTCCTGGTTATTATGAAGTAACATTTACTGCAACAAGCAATCTCCCTGACATTGGAACAATCAGACAAGAAACATATCAATTTACTATTCTCAATCCAAATGAATATAAATATTCTTATATTTACAATGGATACTCAAACTATTATATTGAAAAGGTCATCAAAGATGACGAAGACATAACAGAAAGATTGGTTAAAACTCTTGATGTTCCAACAATCACAACAAATCAAAAGACTTATATCACTCAACTTCCACTTTCTTACCTTGACGAAAAGACTGGCGCAGGAAGTTACCTTATCACAATAAATTCAAATGACAAGACATTCAAAGGAGCAATAACAAGTTGGACATTCAAAGTAATTATCCAAGTTGGAACAGCCCCAATCAAAATGTCAGTAAGTGAAGGAAAAGAAACAACAGAAAACATCAAAGTAACTTACAACAAAACAAACATTTACAGTGAAATGGGCGAATGTTCTATAAGAATTTTGAAAGCAGCAGGCAATGGACTTACATCAGTATTCAATTCAGACATCACAGCAGAAACAACTGGTGAAAGCACAGTAACAATTGAAATCGCAGGAACATATTATGTTCAAGTGATGTCACCGAGTGGAAATCTCTTGTATAGCTACAAAGTAATCAAGAAAGACCCATTGAATGCAGCAGCAATCATTGCAATCGTAATTTCAGTAATCGTTGCAATCGCAGTAGTATTCATAATCATCAAACTCAGAAAACGTATTTCGGTAAAATAGTTTTGATGATTTGGTAAATCGAATTACAAAAAAAACAAAGGTTTTTAAGCCTTTGTTTTTTCTTTGAATAAAATTATGAAGAGCATTGACAAACCCTCTACAATCCGTTAAATAAGCACCCAAATTTTGCATAACAACATGTTTAAAAACATTCTGCATTGAAGCTTTATGACAATAATCTTTACTTAACAAAAACATAATAAAACGCATCTCAAATCTCAAATCAAAGCAAATGCAAAACACTTCAAAATATGCCCAAAATCGCCGATTTTACGGCAGTGGTATCTGTGTCTAATAATTTGTGCGTAAATATTTTTGACAATAAAAAAGACCATAAATCATGGTCTTTTTTTATATTCAAATTAGGCTTATTTCTTAAGCTCTTTGTCAAGTTTAACCTTTGATACAACAAAGTAAACGATAACTCCAACAAGAACAAGAACTGAGATAACAATCAAAATTGTTCCTACAACCTTGTATGTTGAAACTGTATCTTTGCTCTTTGCAGTAACTTCAATACTAAATGTCTTTGTAGTCTTGTTTCCAACAGCATCTTCAATTTCAACTGTCAAAGTATAAGTTCCTACAGTGTCCATTTTATAAACCATTGTGTCGCCAACTTGCGTTCCTTCAATTTCTTTTGAAGTTGAAGTATTCTTAAGTGTAACAACTGGTTTTGCGCCATCTTGGAAAGGCTTGTTGTCAGTATATTTAATTTTTGTCAAATCAATCTTGAGTTCTGAGCCAATTTCACATTTGGTTTTGATATCTTCTTCAAATGTCAAAACTGGTGCTTCGTTGTCACCAACTGCAATTGTGTAAGCTTTTGTAGAATTGTTTCCATTTTTGTCATAAACTGTATAAGTGATTGTATAAGTTCCGTCCAATACATTTCCACCATTTGCTTTGATTGTGTATTCTGTATCTTCCATCAACTTGCCAAATGTGTAAGAACCTGTCTCACCATTAGCCAATTTCCAAGAAATAACAACTTTTGAGCTATCACCGATTTCTTCTGATGATTCAATCTTGTAAATCTTCAATTTATAACCTTCTGTTGTTGCGATTTCTTCTGAAGAAATGATATCAACATAGTCATAATCTTTGATTTCTGGACCTTTTGTATCTTTTACGATAATTGTATAAACATCACTGTTCAAAGTGTAGTTTTTCAAATTATCGAACCAAGAATCAAAGTCTACACCATAAAGAGCTGATGAAGAACCAATTGTGTAATCTTCATTTGAGGCATCATGAAGAAGTTCTACAGTTCCGTCGTCATATTTCACAAGGAGATATTTTGAACCGTCAGCGTTAATTTCGTATTCACCATTTTTGTTCAAAACAACTTTTGCTGTTGCATTGTTGTTTGTGAATACATAGTAACCACCTTCGTCGTATGTTCCTGTGCTTTCGTCATATGACATTTCTTTGTATGAGAATACTTTGTGGTTGTAAACTGTAAGGTTAACAGTATACTTAATTGGATATTCACCTACTGCTGTTGGCTTGAATGCTCCGCCAACTGTTCCAAATGTTACGCTAGCATTTGTAGCTTTACCATTTTGGTCAACGCCTCTAACAACAAAATCAGTGTCAGCATATTCGCTTTCATTTCCACTAAACAAATCGTATGTTACGCTGTTTGGAATTTGATAGCTTACTGATGGTGTAGGAATTTCAATTCCTGTTTTTGGATCATAGTTTGAATCGCCGTTAAGTTCTACAGTCTTGCTTTCAAGAGATGTGTTGATAACTGGTGGTTGAATAATTGTCCTTGCTTTTACATCATAGTTTACAAAGGAAACTACAGTGTTGTTTTTGCTGTCTTTAACAGAGATGCTAACTTCATACTTTCCGGCAAATGAAGCAACAAATTTTCCTGCGTGAACAGTAAATCTTCCTGCTCCTGTTTTGCTGAGAACTTCTCTTTCTGAAGAGTAGTCATAAGTAGAAACTTTTGTTCTAACGTCTCCGTTTACATAATAAACATTAACATCAAAGTTCATGTAAGCAACAGCATCATCGAGAACTGTCATTGAAGGAAGTTCAATTTCTTGTCCTTGTTGATATTCTGAAACAAATGAATCATTGTTTGTATCAACTTCTTTAAGTTGTGGAGCAGCATTGTCTGTTGTGTTTGAAATGTTGATTGTTTCGCCATAGATTGCTGCGTTGCCCTTATCATCATATGTGTAAGATACAATTTGCAATGTTACGGCTTCAGAACCAGCTTCTTTCAAATTGATTTTGTAAGATGATGCAGATTTGTCTGTCAAATCAACATATCCATCGTTTGAACCTTCTTTGTGGTATTTTGCATATGTCTTTGTTACCAATTCGCCATCTGCTCTAACACCATCAAGGTCAGACCAGAGTTCTGTCAAATCTTCTGTTGAGATTGTTTCGGCATCTTTGTTTTTAACTGTAACAACATTTCCATTCTTGTCAAGGTAACGATACATTGTCTTAACAAGCATGTTTGTGTCATAGTTGTCTGATGCAGATGGAGCATCAAAACTGATTGTTGCATTTGGCAAATAAGAATCTGAAAGTGTTGTTCCAAATTTGATTTCTGGAGCATCATTATCTTCGTAAGAGCCAATATACATTGATTTTGAAACATCTTTTTCATTTCCAGCAGCATCTTTTGCGATGTAGTGGATATAATATTGACCTGTTCCCATACCATTGTCTGAAGAGTAAGCACCAAAAGTTTCATTTACATCGATATAAGCGAAACCTGCGGCCTTTGCTTCAGCAGTCTTAAACCAAGCCTTTGCAGCAGCCAATTTGTCTTCTGCGTTTTTTACAGCATCAACATTTGCAAAGAAGTTGTTGTCTACTGAATTGAAGATGTTGTAGATTGTTTCTGCGTTTGCATTGTCAACAACAATCAAATATCCGTTATCTTTGAGCCAAGTAAGCATTTCTGTATCAGAATTGATTGTTCCTGCTTGCTTTCTGATAAGATAGTTGTTTGTCAACAAGTTTGTGTATGCAGCAGCAGTTGTGTTTCTGTAGTTGAATACCAAGTTGTATTCGTTGTAATCACTGATAGTAAGTTTTGAAACTGTATCATCTGTCATAATCTTACGAGTAAGAACGACACCTTCGTCACCTGCTTTTGAAACATTGTCATCAATTCCGATAGCATAAACGATTACGCTGTTTGGAACTGAACGAGTAGCAAGTCTATAAGATACATCTTCATATTTTGTTTTAGCGTCTTTGTTTGAAGCATCATAAACAACTGGTGTAGGATTTTGTTTATCTTTGATATTTGCAAATTCATAAACACCTTTGCTTGAAGAAACTTCATTTCCATAGAAATCTTTGATTGTGTAAACAAATGTATACCAACCATCTTTCAATGGTTTGAATTTTGTTGGGTTTGCAAGAGTTCCGTCTGCAAGCACAACTGTTTTGTCTTCTGTGTTGTATTCGTCAGCAGAAATAAGTTCGTAACTTCTGTCTGAATTTGTAGCTTTGTAGAATACTTTTACTGTATAGCTTACTGCTACTTTTTCGCTTGCTGGCTTTGAATCTTTTGATGTAACGCCAGTTGCTATAGGCAATTTGCTTTCAACACCTGTTTGTCCATTGTCTGTCCAGTCACTAGCAAGTTCGAGTTTAAGTTGATAATCAGTATAATATTTGTTATCTTCGCCATAAACTTGAGTGCTCTTTGTTGTTGAAACTACAAAGTTTCCGTCAACATAATAAGCATAACGAATTGTATATTTTCCAGCACCATATTGTTCTGACTTAAATACATCTCCTGAAATGTAAAGGTTGTTGTCTTCTTTTGAGATTTCAACAGTCTTTCCATTTACACCACCATTTGCTGTAACTACAACATAATGTTTGTGACTTGATGTTATTTGGTCTTTGCTTGTTACGTATTGAACATCTTTAATTTCTTCACCTTCTTCATCTGTAAGTGTAGGCATTGGAAGGTCAAGATTTCTGTAAGACTCTCCACTCTTTGCAAGAGCAAGGTCAATAATGTTTGGAAGAATCTTAGAGTTGTTATCTTCAAAATTGATTGAAGCACCAGCGAGTTCGCTGTTAACTTTAAGCTCGTAACTGTTTGTATAAGTTTTGTTTGTGCTTTCGTCTTTGTATGTGTAAGAATATGTGATTGTATAAACACCAATTCTATCAGCAACAAAGTAGCCATAGTTGTTTGCCGCAGCAGTAACAACGACCTTGTTTGTAAGGTCTGTTTCTTCTGTAACTTCGTCAGTATAGTTTTCCAAGGTGTAAGAGCTATAACTTACAGTAACCTTTGAAGATTGCAATTTAACACCGCTTTGAAGTTCTGCTCCGTCAGCAACCTTGCCCACCTTGAATGTTTCTTTTCCTCCAATATAAGCATTTGGAATAACAAAGTTTTGACCTTTTGTAACTGTTGTAGAAACTTCTTCTTGAGTTCTGCCAATAGTCATGTATGAATAATCTGTGTATTCAGACATTGAAGCCAAAGCAATCAATCCGTCGATTGGAGCACAAAGTATTGTCATTGCAAATGCAATCGCAATAACCATACCTCTAAATAATACTGAATGATTTTGTCTTTTAACTTTCATAAAGAAAATCTCCTATTTTTGATATCTAAGTCTTAAGGATTATTTTATCTTAATTTCGCTTTCAAGTCAAACAAATTCGTTTCATCTTAAAACCAAATTGCCCAAATTAAAACCAAAATTTAAAAATATTTTGCGGACACGTTTTATTCCTATGCAAGAATAAAAACACTTTTATTGTCGAAAAAGATTTTGTTTTTGTCTTTTCAATCCAATATGTATCCAAAATGACATAGAGCAGGTAGGCACCTGCTCAAAAAACTTATTAAATATTATAAGTTACTCTAACACCAGGGCCCATTGTTGAAGCCAATGTAACACTCTTGATATATTGACCTTTTGCAGCGGCTGGTTTAGCCTTTACAATAGCGTCCATAATTGTTGTAAAGTTTTCTACAAGTTTGTCTTTTCCAAAGCTTTTCTTTCCGATAATAACGTGAACATTGTTTGTTTTGTCCAATCTATATTCAACTTTACCAGCTTTAACGTCTTTGATAGCCTTTGCAACGTCTGTTGTAACAGTTCCGCTCTTTGGATTTGGCATCAAACCTTTTGGTCCAAGGATTCTTGCGATTCTACCAACAACACCCATCATATCTGGAGTTGTGATACATACGTCAAAATCCAACCAACCGCCACTAATTTTAGCAACGATTTCTTCAGCTCCAACAAAGTCTGCTCCAGCTTTTTGTGCTTCATCAGCTTTGTCTCCACGAGCGATAACCAAAACTCTTACAGATTTACCTGTTCCGTTTGGAAGAACTACAACGCCACGAACTTGTTGGTCAGCATTTCTGCCATCTACACCAAGTCTAATGTGCAATTCAATACTTTCATCAAATTTTGCTGTTGATGTTTTGAGAACATTTTCCATTGCTGTGTCAACATCATATGAAGTTGATTTATCAAAACATTCAAGGCTCTTTGCATATCTTTTACTATTCATATTTCACCTCTTAGTCCACAACTTCTACGCCCATGCTTCTTGCAGCACCTGCAACCATTGACATAGCACTTTCGATAGAAGAAGCATTAAGATCTGGCATTTTTGTTTCTGCGATCTTTCTAATTTGCTCCTTAGTGATTTTCCCGACTTTTGTTGAATTTGGTTTTGCAGATCCTTTTTCAAGACCAATAGCCTTTTTGATAAGGATTGCAGCAGGTGGTGTTTTCAATTCAAATGTGAAGCTTCTATCTTCAAAGATAGTGATCACAACAGGAATGATAAACCCTGCTTCTTTTGCGGTTTTTTCATTGAATTCTTTTACAAAAGCACCGATATTGATACCATGAGGTCCGAGTGAAGAACCTACTGGTGGTCCAGCAGTGGCTTTGCCCGCATCAAGTTGTAATTTAACAACTGCTTTAATTTTCTTTGCCATTTTTTCTCCTCCTAATGTGGTATAAATTTTGTTGAGTCTTGGCTTGACCCTCCCACAATTTTTAAATTAAACCTTTTATTGTCATGTTCGGGACAATATCTCATTTGGATTTCTCCAAGAAATATCAAAATCAAAATTCTCTTTCAAATTCGTTTAGTTTTCGAGTTGAAACATAATTTTTGTCAAAATTTGAGCGTTCTTTATCTAGTCTAGGTTCTCTTTCAGCATCTCTCAAAGAAAAGTCAACCAAATATGATTTTCCTTTTTTGCGATTTGAAGAGTTTCCATCTATATATATAAGATCAGTCAAATCTTTCATAGGCACTACGCCTGAACCTTGTGAACTTGGCCAAATTCAAGTTCGACATTATTTTCTCTTCCAAACATTTCAACAGTAACGGTAACTAGTCCAGCTTCTGGATTTACAGAAACGACTGTTCCAATCATCTTGTCAAGAGGTCCTTCAATGATTTCAACCTTGTCACCAACTTCGATGTCAGTCTCAACCTTGATTTTTTCAAGTCTAAGTTTCATTACTTCGTCTTCTGTAAGAGCCAAAGGTCTTCCTTTTGGTCCAACAAAACCAGTAATTCCACGAGTTCTTGTTACATTGTGCCAAAGGTCATCACCATAAATCATTTTTACGAGCAAATAACAAGGCATACTTTTCCTTGTAACAAGTTTTTTCTTCCCATTCTTTTCTTCAATAACATCTTCTTCTGGGATAACAATATCAAAAATTCTATCTTGCAAGTTGAACTTTTCAACAACGGTTTCAAGATTTTCTTTTGCTACATTTTCATAACCAGAAAATGTGTGAAGCACATACCATTTAGGTTCTCTTGAATGTTCCATAACAATAACTCCTTAATTCTAGAAAAATTTGTGTTTTATGTCTTTTATTTTACCAAAAGACCAACAAGCCATCCAAGCAATGTGTTTATCCCAAACAAGAAAAGTCCGAAAATCAAAACGAAAGCAATAACAATTCCGGTTTTCTTGCAAACTTCACCAAAAGTAGGCCATGTAACTTTTTTAAGCTCTGACATGGTTTCTTTTGTCTTCTTTGCAATCCCGCCATTTGACTTGTCTTTCTTTTTCTTATCTTTCTTTTTGTCGTTTTTCTTGTCTGTGTTTTTTGCTTCTTTGGATGTTTGTGCTTGTTTTTGTTCGTCTTTAACCACTACGCCTTCAGAGATTTCGTCAATTTTTGTTGACTCTTCTTCTTGAATTTGCGCTTCAACTTGTTTTTGCTTTTTAGACATAATTCCTCCAAATTCTAAATTTGCGTGTCTATCATAAGTTTAAAATCAAATAAACTTTGATTATTTTGTTTCTTTATGTTTTGTGCGTTTGTTACATCTTGGACAAAACTTGTTGATTTCAATTCTTTCAGCATTTGCAGAAGTATTTTTTTCTGTTGAATAATTTCTTTCTTTACATTCTGTGCATTCAAGTGTAATTATTTTACGTTTTGGTGCTGCCATTTCTTTCTCCTAACAAAAAAACTAACACCCTTTGAAAAGTGTCAGTTTTAATATATCACAATGTTTGCCGTAAGTCAAGTGTTTTGGAAAACTTTAAACAAGATTTTTTCCAAGCATTTTCGTCCGTCAAAGCCTATTTAACAACAGTTGTTGAAGCGGTTTTTGCAGCAACTTCTGCTTTTCTTTCTTCTACCTGCTTCATAACATTGTTTTTTACTGCACAATAGAAATCACTTGTTGTAGGGAATCTATACAGAAGCACATCATATGTCGCATAGTCAAGAGTTCTGTCAAAACCATCACAACCAACAAAACTACAAACATATGGTGTTGTTGTATAACCAACTTCCATTGCATCAAAAGTTTTTACGAATTTCACAAACTGGTGATTCATCTCTTTTTCTTGCTCTTCACTCATTTGAAATTTATCTCTCGCTTTGCCCTTCAAGTCCTTTCTAAGCATATTTTTATAAGACAAAGCAAATGTATTATACAAATCTCTTGCAAAGTTCTCAACAAGTTCTGGATAAACTGTTTCTTGTGTCAAGATTTTGTTTCTGTTTACCATTGGCAAATGAACTTTAAATTGCATTGGTATAACAAATGATAAATCCTTTTTTTCTTTTTTCAAGTCAAACATTTCTCCGAAATATTCTTTCTCAAAATAATCAAGTTTATCAATAGTCTTTTTGCTCGAAACTGGTGTTAATGCAAAAAATTGTTTTTCATTTTCGTCTTCATCGACAATTTTGATTTGCTCTGGAAGAGATCTTGTAAGTCTAATCCCCTTGTTTTCTGTAGCAGAAAGTGGCATGAACAATCTCAATTTTCTTGATTCTGGAAAATACAAATCATCTTCAGCCAAGCGATGAATTGCATTCGCTTGATAAAATGTTTCCTTTTTGTCTTCAACAATTCTTGTGTATTGTGGAACAACCAACAATTTGTCTGAAAGCAAATCACAAGCCTTTTTAAACAATGATTTTTTCATAATTCTATAATACCCCCGTATAAATACCCAAATATTATAGACTCAACCACCTTTTAAGTCAATACCCATTTTTGAAAAAGTTTGCAAAAAGGCGAAAAAATAAAAGAAAAAATCACAAATTTTTAAATTTTTTGTGATTTTTTGTGATTTATCATTCAATTTATTTAATTTTTATTTTTGTCCACAAGCTTAAATACTTCAAATCTAAACCTAAAATTCTTTTACCATTCTACTATTGCGTCAATCAACATAGTTGTTTCATTGTTTTTGCATTTTGACATCAATGCTTCAATCTTGCTTGGGCTATTGAAATCAATATCATATTTCACAGCGTAAGCAAAATAAACTCTCAACAAATCTTTTGCATTGACATATGCTTCTGACATAGTTTTGCCATCTGTATAGATGTCTAAATCTGGAAAAACAACTTGATAAGTGTCGTCTTCAAGTTTGACAAAAATAGCAGGAAACACAAATTGCAACTTCTTTTTCATAATCTCATAAACTCCAACAATTGCTTTTATATGTATATAGTTTAACATAAATTACAAAAAAAACAAAACAATTTAAAAAAAATACCGCAAAAAATGCGATACTTTTTTACAAAGTTTTTTCAGTTTCCTTAAACATCATGTTTTTTGAACCAAATACTTTTCTGAATGCGTCTTCTGGACTATTCATCAACATATCAATTCTTGAAGTCGCACCGTTGTCGCAAACAGTAACAATGCTTCCGTTTTCACATGTGTCTTTAAGTCCTTTCATATTTATTTTCATAATACACCTCCGTGTGTTCTTGTATCCCTCTTGATGCCCTTATCATAGCACAAAAGTTTCTGGTTGTAAATACTTTTTTAAAAAATTTTTAAAATATTTTTTCAGCCTACACTTACCATGATTACGAATAGAAAAATCATTTTGCTATTACATTTTCTCGACGCTCTCAATTCCGAGTGTCCATAACGCATTTTCTAAACATCTCTTTACCAAAAGGCACAGTGAAAGCATGCTTTGTTTCTTGTTTTCATCTTGTTCTGACAAAATTTTGTGATTGTTATAAAATGTTGAAAATGCACTAGCAAGGTCAAAAGTTGACAAGCAAAGAGCGTTCATTGAATATGCATCATAGCAAACTTTATAAGAAGAATTAAGTTTCATAATTGCCAGAACAATATTTCTCTCCTCTTCGTTTTCAATGTTTATACTCGTGCCGTTTGGTTGACACTTTGCCAAAATTGAATTGATACGAGCGATTGTATATTGGATATATGGTCCAGTTTTTCCATCAAAAGACATAAACTTGTCAATATCAAAAACATAATCTTTATCCACAGTATTTGACAAATCACCAAATTTCATAGCCCCAACACCAATTTTTCGTGCAAGGTCACTGTTTCCAACAATGCCATTTGATGCCAATTTTTGTTCTGCTTTCTCTACTAAGAGTCCAACCACTTCTTTAAGTCTAACAACTCCACCTTCTCTTGTTTTAAAAGGTTTCCCATCTTTGCCATTCATTGTCCCAAAAGCAACATGTGTGAGAATTTGATTTTCTGGACTTATTCCAGCAAGTTTGCAACATCTAAATACCTGCTTAAAATGAGTTGATTGACGATTGTCTGTGACATAAACAAGTTCGTCTGGGGCAAAATCTCTGTTTCTCATCAAAATTGTAGTAATATCAGTTGTTGCATACAAATCTCCGCCATTATACTTTTTAATAATTGCTGGTGGCATAGGATTTTTGTAATATTGTGGTTCGTCTTCACTTTTCTTTGGAATTGGAATATGCTCCCCTTCTTTTGCGACATCAACAACCAAAGCACCTTCACTCTCTCTTGCAAGATGTTTGTCTGTGAAAATTTTTACTGTCTCATCAATAAATGGATATGCATCACTTTCTCCATAATAAAAATCAAAAGAAGAGTTGAGCATATCATAATTTTTTTTGATTTCAGAAACAGAAAGTTCTCTGATTTTTTTGTAGATTGTATAATAAGGCTCTTTGTGTTGTTGTATGAAAAGTGTATATTCGTCTGCAAGTTTTTTAAATTCTTTGTCATCATTTTTTCTTTTGCTTGCTTTTGGATATTCGTCATTAAGCAAATCCAAAGTCACATTTGAAAGAGACAAGTTTTCAAAATCTGATTGCCCATCTTTGAAAAATTCGTCCAAATAGCCATCAAGTTTCAACTGCAGAATTGTAAGTCCCATTTGAAGACCATAATCTCCCAAATGCACGTCAGCCAAAGTTTTGTCGCCCATAACAATGTGAAGTCTTTTGAGAGCTTCGCCAACAATAGGAGAACGCAAATGTCCAACATGCAACTCTTTTGCGACATTCGCACCACCATAGTCAAAGAAAATCAATCGTGGATTTTTCACTTGCTCAATGCCAAGATGCTTATCTTTCAAAAGTTCGTTTGAAAATTGATTTAAAGTATTTTTCTTAATTTTTATATTTATAAACCCAGGCATAACAGCAAAAAACTCAAAATTTTCGTTATTTTTAAGATTTTCTACGATTTTTTCTGCGACTTCAATAGGTTTTTGCCCAAGTTTTTTTGCAACAAGCATTGCAAAGTTGCTTTGAAAATCACAAAGTTCTGGTCTATTTGAAAAAGAAACAACAATCTTGTCTTCATCTCCAAGATTCATTTCTTTTGCAACACCAATCAATAAGTCAGTAATGTTTTGTTTAATGTTCATTTATTTTTCTCCGTATTTCGTAAGACAAGTATAACAAATGCCATAAAAAAAAGCAAGAAAACAGGCAATGCCTGTCTTTAATTTTTTATCAATCAAACTTTTTCTCTTTCAATAGAATAAAAAAAGTAGCAATGCTACTTATATTTCTTTTCTATCTGCGATGGCTTTGCTCAATGTTACTTCGTCTGCAAATTCAATATCACTTCCCATTGAAATACCTTGTGCCAAACGTGTAACTTTTACACCCATTGGTTTTAAAATTTTTGCAATATACATTGCTGTTGCCTCACCTTCAACATCTGGATTTGTCGCCATAATCACTTCTTTTATGTCGTCTTGTGAAACACGAGACAAAAGTTCTTTTATACGAATATCATTTGGTCCTTTGTTTTCAAGTGGATTGATACAGCCAAAAAGCACATGATAAGTCCCATCAAAACTTTTTGCCTTTTCAATAGAAATTATATCTTTTGGCTCTTGCACAACACAAACAATTTGTCTGTTTCGTCTTTGACAAATTGGACAAATTTCACCAGAACTATAATTTCCGCATACACTGCAAAGTTTAACTTTGTCTTTTACTTCAACAATAGCTTTCGCAAAATTGACAGCTTTATCTCGATTGTTTTCAATAATGAAAAATGCATAGCGCTGTGCAGTTTTTTTGCCAACGCCAGGCAAACTTCTAAAATATTCAATCAATCTTTCAATAGGTTCGTCAAATTCGCTCATCTCGTTTCCTTATAAATTTATCAAGTTTTTGTTTCACATCCCCAAATTTGGCAACTTGTTTTTCTCGTCTTCAGCGATTTTGTTGAGACAATCGTTCACTGCACTTGTCACCAAATCTTCCAACATTTCAACATCATCTGGGTCAACAACTTCAGGCTTGATTTTAACTCTCTTCATTGTCTTGTTTCCAAGCATACAAACCTCAACCATTCCACCACCAACTGTAGAAGTGTATTCTGTGTTGTCAATTTCTTCTCTAATTCTCTTCATGTCTTCTTGCATTTTTTGTGCTTGACGCATCAATGCCTGCATATTGCCTCCGCCAAAGCCACCACCAAATCCGTATCCCATTCTAAGTCTCCTTTCTCTATTATTTAATCTTTAACTTCCACTCTGTTTCCAAAGAAGTTTTCAAGTTTTTTGATATCTTTGTTTATTTTTTGCTCTCCGCTTTCATATTTTTCAACAACAAAGGCAAGTTCTAGCCCCTGCCAACGAATAGCCGCTTCAATGTCTTTTCTGCCATTTTCCAAAACATCAATCAAAAAGTCATCACTCGAACGAATTATCAATTTCCCGTCTTCAATTTTTGCATTTGTGATATCTCCACACGCCACATGAAGTGCAACTTTTTTACGTTCCTTCAAATAAAGCACGACTTTTCCCCAAACATTGTTTGCAGAAAGTTTTGTTACATCTTTTTCAATTTTCAGTTTTTTTTTACATCAAAACCCAACATCGCTGTAAGGCAAGTTGTTTCCAAAAGCAATCTCACTGACAATGTGTAACGAAGTTCGCTCTCCGCACTTGAAAAAACTTGCATATAACGAATCAAGTCTTTTTCTTCAAACTTTTGAGATTGTTCTTTATACATTGCAAAAATGTCATCTGTCAAATTCAAAATTTCGTTTGCGTTTTCACAAGTTTTGCAAATAAGCAAATTTCTTGCATGCTTTGACAAGTCTTTTGAAAAGACCGCAAGATTTTTGCCTGCTTTTTCAATTTGGTCAATCAATGACAAAACTTGCCCTGCATCTTTTTCTTGAATTTTATCAAAAAAGTTTATGATAAGCTCATGATCCGTTGTCCCTAAAACACTTAAAGTCTTGTCTTTTGTTATAACTCCTTGACAATAAGATGCAATTGAATCCGCAATTGAAAGAGTGTCCCTTACACTGCCTTCACCTGCACTTGCAATAATTTTTAAACTCTCATCATCATATTTTATGTTTTCTTTGTCAAAAACTTTTGCCAAATGTTTTGAAAGTTCGTCAACTGACACAAGTCTAAAATCAAATCTTACACAACGAGACAAAATTGTTTGTGGCAATTTGTGCACTTCTGTTGTTGCCAAAATAAAAATAACATATGATGGTGGTTCTTCCAAAGTTTTCAAAAGAGCATTGAAAGCACTGTCTGAAAGCATATGCACTTCGTCGATGATGTAAACCTTGTATTTGGCACCAACAGGCATAAATTTTACCTTATCACGAATGTTTCTGATGTCATCAACTTTATTGTTTGACGCAGCATCAATTTCAATTATATTTATATCATTTTCTTGTTCAAGTCTTTTGCAATTTTCACATTCACCACATGCAGAGCCACGAACCGGATTAAGACAATTTACTGCTTTTGCAAAAATCTTTGCTACACTTGTTTTGCCTGTTCCACGAGACCCAGTAAAAAGATATGCATGCCCAACTTGGTCATTCATAATTTGATTTTGAAGAGTTTTTGTGATGTGGTCTTGTCCAATCACTTCTTCAAATGTTTTAGGTCTATATTTTCTATACAGTGCGATATGATTCATTTTTTCTCCGTATTAAAAATTTTCTCTACACATAACAGCAAATGTGTCAACATCCAAGCATGCTCCACCAACCAAAACTCCGTTTACTGTTTGGTTTTCAAGGATTTTCTTGAAATTGTTCATGTTTACACTTCCGCCATAAACAATTTTAGTGTTTTTCCCTGCCTTTTCAGAATACAAATACTCGATTTCTTTTCTTATTGAATCTATCATTTTTGTTATGTCTCTGTTTGTTGGAACTTTTCCTGTTCCAATTGCCCAAATAGGTTCGTATGCAATGATGACACTGTCAAGTTCGTTTTCGTAAATTCCTTTCAAGTCGTCATCAAGTTGTTTTTTAATAAATGCGCATGCCTGCTTTGCTTCTCTTGTTTGTGCACTTTCTCCTATACACAAAATCACTTTAAGTCCACCAGCAAGTGCTGTTTTGATTTTTTTGTTTATAAGTTTGTCATTTTCTTTGAATTTATTTCTTCTTTCAGAATGACCAACAATAACATAAGTGGCTCCAAGATCCTTTATCATATTTGCACTGATTTCACCAGTGAATGCACCTTTTTCTTCTTCGGAAAGATTTTGAGCACCATATTCAATTTCACTTCCACCAAAAAACTCTCTCGCAACACCTAAATGTGTGTAAGGTGGACAAACAACAATATCATTTTTTGCACCCTTTGTTTTTGTTGCAAGCACCATAGCATAAGATTTAAACTCGCTAGGCTTTGTGTTCATCTTGAAATTTCCAATAATAATTTTTTTCATATTTCTCTCCTAAAATTTTCTTTTTTGGTTATGAAATGCAAATATTATAATGTATCAATAACTTCCACCGCAGGCAAAATTTTCCCTTCCATAAGTTTCAAACTTGCACCACCACCTGTTGACAAGTGGTTGATTTTGTCAGCAACTCCGCTCGCTTTGACAGCACTAACACTATCTCCGCCTCCTACGATTGAATATGCTTCGCTTTTTGCAACCGCTTTTGCAATTTTGATTGTGCCTTTCTTGAATCTTGGGTCTTCATATTTGCCCAAAGGTCCATTCCAAATGACTTGATTTGCACCCATGATTGCTGATGTAAAAAGTTTGATCGTTCTGTTTCCGATATCAAGTCCAACCAAGCCTTTGCAGAGAGAGTTTGTTCTCACAACTTTATCTTTTTCTTTCCAAAGTGCAACATGATCAACCGGAAGCAAAATTTTTATACCTTTTTCTTTTGCTCTTTCCAAGATTTGTTTAGCATTTTCAATTTGGTCAACTGCAACAATCGAATCTCCAACGTTTTGTCCTTGTGCTTGCAAGAAAGTGTATGCCATTCCACCGCCGATGATGATTATGTCCGCTTTATCCATAACATTGTTTATCAAATTGAGTTTGTCAGAAACCTTTGCTCCGCCAAAAATCGCCACAAATGGATGTCGAGGATTTTCAAATGCTTGTTTAAACACAGAAACTTCTTTTTCAATCAAAAATCCAATTGCATTTGGAAGTTTTAAAGCAACCCCATAGTTTGATGCATGTCTTCTGTGAGAAACGCCAAAAGCATCATCAACATAAATGTCTGCAAGTGAAGCGAGTTGTGAAACAAATTCTGGAGAATTTTCTTCTTCGCCTGGATTGAAGCGCAGGTTCTCCAAAACCAAAATTTCTCCATTCTTCATTTTTGAAACTGCCGTTTCCACTTCTGACCCAACTATCTTGTTGCAAAACTTAACTCTATTAGGGAAATATTTCATCAAACAAACAGCAATAGGAAACATAGACAAATATTTGTCATAGCCATTTGGTCTGCCAATATGAGAACATACAATAAGTTTTACATTTTGCTTGACAAGATAAGAAATTGTAGGAAGTTCTTGTACAATTCTATTGTCGTCCAAAATGTCTCCATAATTGTCAAGTGGCACATTGAAATCGCATCTCAAAAGGATGCGTTTGCCTTCAATATTTTTTAAGTCTCTAATCGTTCTTTTCATAAAACACCTATTATTTGTTTGAATTGTAAAATAATAAATTTAGTTACTTTTATAGTTTACAACATTTGGACGATAATTCAAAACATTTTTAAACATTTAATTTAAAAGCATCTTTCATAATTTCCAAACATTCATCAATATCTTCACATGTGGCAAGTTTAAGACGCAAACTTGCAGACATCGCCAAATCTTTTGTATACCAAAGAAGATGTTTTCTTATATAAAGTTTGAGCCAATCTTCTTCATAAAACCTTCTCAAAATTTCGACATGCTTTTTTGCAACTTCATATTTGTCAATTTTCACATCAAGTCCTTTGAGTTCTGCAAAGAGCCAAGGTTTGCCCATTGTTCCACGACCAATCATAACTCCATCGACACCAGTCGCTTTCATTTCTTTCAAACTTTTTGCATCAATAACATCTCCATTCCCTACTACTGGAATATGCAATTTGTCTTTCACTTGTGCAATAGCCTCATAATCAGCATGTCCACTGTAACCTTGTCCAACCGTTCTTGCATGGAAAGTAACAAAATCTGCACCATTGTCTTCACACATTTGTGCAAACTCTAAAAAATTTTCTTTTTTGTGCCCCTTTCTAAATTTGACAGACAGCGGTTTGTTTGTTGCATTTTTGCAAGCATAAATAATCTTCCCTGCCAAAACTGGGTCATCCATAAGTGCTCCACCTTCACCATTTTTGATAATTTTTGGTGCAGGACACCCCATGTTTATATCAAAAGAATCAAATTTCTCAAGGATAGGAGATTGTATTGCATTTTTCATATACTCTTCTTCATGTCCAAAAATTTGTGCAATTTTGATTTTCTCCGCATCTGTAGTAATTGTCATGAGAGCAGTCTTTTTTGGATTATGTGCCATTGCTCTTGTGGATAACATTTCTGTCACTGTTGCATCAGCGCCAAAAGAAGATGCCAAGTTTCTGAAACCGACATCGCTAACCCCTGCCATTGGTGCAAGAATAAGCGGATTATTTGAAAACTCCAAATCCTTAATTTTCATGTAATTATAATAGCACAAAACAAAAAGACAAATCAAACTTAATCTTAAAAGAAATCTTGCAATTTTGATTGATTTATGTAAAAAAATCAGCAACTGCTGACTTTTTAGCTTACCGCATATTTGAAATTTCGATAGCCTTTGAAGTTTATCATTTTCTTTGCTTTGCAAATGTAATACTTTTTTGTTTGAGGATTCAAAAATCTCCTTGCTCTCTTCTCTTGCATAGAAAACTTCCCGAAATTTCTTAAATTAACATCTTCACCCTTTGAGCAAACTTCCAATATCACTTGTTTAAATTCATTCAAAAACAACTCACATTTTGTCTTTGGTATTTGTGTTTTTTTTGACATCATTGTCACAAGTTCTGTTTTGTTCATAACAACCTCCACAAAAATCATTTACAAAAATGGCCGCTATTAAACATGAAAAAACTAGATATTTGCTTTTTTCTTAAAAAACTTTGCTTTTGTCAAAAATGGAATACAAAAAACGAGATAAACAATCACTCCCAAAATCACTGACAATCCAATGTTGATGATAAGTGAAAAATAATCACAATTTATAAATGTATAAACAGTCAAAAACATAGCAAATGTAGAAAAAATAAGCACAAACAGGTCTTTAAAATCTAAAGAGAATGTCACAATCTTTTTCAATTTCCACAATGCCAAAAGACAGACAATTGACGATAATGCAATGTTTCCAACTACAATAGCAAAAATGTTTATTGTTGGGACAGCAGAAAGAAAAAATGACAAATTTGCTTTCGCAACACCACCCAAAAGCGTGCAGACTAATATAAACTTAAACTCCCCATTTGCTTGCAACAGCATGACAAAATATTGCATCAAAGCAGTAAACACAATTCCAAATCCACCATAAAACATCAAACTGAAAGTTATGTCAAACATTGAATCCGTCATGGCACTATAAACCAATTGAAACACTTGTTTTGAAATTGCAACCATTCCAAATGTGGTTGGCAATATCAAAAACAACAAAATCTTTAAACTTTTTTCTATTATTTGTCTTCCACCTGTTCCACGAGAAATCAAATATGAGATGTTTGGAAGGAGAGTTGTTGTTACCGCCATTGAAATAATTAAAGGGAAGTGTAAAATTGCGCCAACAACTCCCGCTTGCAGTCCAAAAAGTTTTGTCGCAATGCCACTCTCAAAGCCTGCTTTCATAAGTCTTGAAACAATTATCATACCGTCAAATGCATTCACAAGTGGCAAAATTGATGCCGAAAACATAAGCGGAAAATTTGCTTTGTCAAACTCTTGTTTTGCATATTTTATCATTCTCAAATCATTCATCATCTCTTTGTTTTTATTCTTAGCTAAATAAGAAATTATCAAATATAGAAGAGAGACTATTTCGCTTACGGTTATCCCTAAAAATGCTCCAAAGACACCATCTTGTGCACATCTTTTCCAAAGTAAAAAGCAAACAAAAGCCCCAATGCAAATTTGGAAATCTGTTCAACAATTTGACTAATTGCGGTTGGAAGCATATTTTCATAACCTTGAAAAAATCCACGGAAAGTTGCAAGTCCTGCCCCAAGTGGCAAAAGGACAACAAACAACATATAACTTTTGTTTTCTCCAACGCCTTGAAGCAATGCGATATACTTTCCAAAAAACAAAAACAATAATCCAAGTGCAAAACCAACACAAAATGACACACAAACTGCTCTTTTTAAATAGGTTTTGATTTTTTTATACTCTCCCCTTGCTCGTGCTGTACTTATTAGTTTTGAAAGCGAATTTGTAACTCCACCACAAGTCAAAACCAACGCAAATGCATAAAGAGACATAACAAGTTGAAAAACTCCAATTCCTTCAATTCCCAAAAGGTTTGTAAGTGGCAGTCTAAATAATGCCCCCAAAATCTTGCAAACCAACCCACTTACCACCAAAACAAAAGCACTAACACCCAACCTTTTTTGTGATTTTTCAATTTTCATAACAGACTCCATTACTCTTCAAAAATAGGTTGCAATTTATCGTCCAAGATTATACAAAAAAAATGCAAAAGGGTATTTACAAATCAATTTTAACATGTTATAATAATGTCGAATATAAGAAAAAGGAGCAAACGAAATGGCTTACACTTATAAAGTAAACAATGAAAAACACTATATTTATGTTCAAGACGCAAATGCGATAGATGTTTATCCAATTTCGAAATTTGTTGACGACTTAAACAAGGTTGTTAATATGAGTAAACCAGGTAATGCTATTGCTGATTTTATGGCTAATGCTCTTATCAGTGATGTAGAAGAATACAACAAATTTTTAGATATGAGATCTGCACTTTGTGACCAAATAGAATTGATGGCAAAACTTAAAGGCAATGGAGCTCCTGTAGTTTATCCTGATCCTAGTCATTTTGAAAAACGTTATGCCGAAATTTATAAATACATTGCTGACAGAAACTTAAGTGCTATTGAAGCAAAAAAATATACACTTCCATTTGTTAACGAATATAAAAGCACAGTTAAAATGGTTCTTGAAATCAACAATGAAACAGCAAAAAAAAGAGGTCTTCAAATTGAAGATCGAACAAAAAAGAACGGTTAATTAACCAACAAAAAAACACGATTTATCGTGTTTTTTTATTTAATTCTTTACCCAATTTTAATCTTTTCGTTTTCCTTATCATATACTAGTTTGCTTTTAGTTGAATTATCCTCTTTAAACTTTTCTCCACCATTTGCATTATTTGATGACAAATGAGTTTCTTCATCATTTTCTTTAAATTTTCTTTTACTATTCTCAGTTTTGCCTTTACTTGCCAAGTCAAATAATTTAGCCAATTCTTCGCTTTCATTCTTAGTAGGCACAGGTCCTTTTGGTTTTGCTTGTTCTGTTGTATTTTGCACTGTCTTTGCTTCTGCCTTTTTCACTGGAGCAAATTTAAATGTTGGTGCTCCACCATATTTTGCAGCTTTAAACCCTTTTGCAAAATCAAAAATAAACGGCTTTCCTCCGCCTCCACCAGCAGATTTGTCTTTCTTTTTTGCCCCACCTTTCTTTGCGGTAGTTTTTGTATCTATTGTTTTGTTTTCTTTTTTCTTTTCTGCTCCGCCAACATTTAAAACAACTTCTACAGTCTTGTCTTTCACTCTTTTGATAGGTGCACTATACCCTGCAAAAATTTCAGTCCCTTCTTTTGTCTGCATGAGTGTAGCAAGTGCTTTGTTTTTTATGATTATACTATCCAAAACCAGTTTCAATCTTGTGTTGTCTTGCATGATGCTTGGATCTTGTTGAATAAGTTTTTCAACCAAAAGTTTGTATTCGCTTTTAATTTTTTCTCCTACTTCACCGCTATTGTCGAGAAGTTTGAGAAGTCTTACCATGTAGAGTTGAGACAAAATCTCGGTAAGCTCTTTATTGAAAAGATATTCTTCATGTTGCATATGCAAAATGCTATAAATATAATCATTTTTATCATACACTTCTTCATCAAAATACACTTTCCAGCGTTTATACATATCCTCCTTAAATTTGGGAGAATAAATATCCTTATATTCATCAAGTTTTGTGACATGTTTGATGTTTTCTTGAACATTTTGTTCTGTCTCAATAATTGAAAGCACTCCACGACAAAATGATTCCGACATTTCAAATTCCAATTTGAAATTCAAGACAATTTCATCTTCAATCTTTGTTGAAGCATAGACGACATTGTCTTTTTTCTCATCAAACTTCTTTGGTAACAAAACAAGTTCTTGCAAAATTTTTTCATCTTTAATTGCATACTTTCCGTCAGAAGAAAATTCACCAAGCAAATTGTTGCGCTGTTTTGCTTGATAATACAAAATGTTCAAATAGTCCTTTTGTACATCTGCCGGAGACATTGGGACAGCTTCTGGCTTTGCTCCATCTGTCATCCCCTGGTATGCATAGTTAGTTTTTTTCTTTTTCATGCTTTGATTATACTATATATTGTTTTGTTTTGCAAGATATTTAAAAAATCTTTTTTAGGCAAAGACCTATTTTCGCAAAAACGTCACACAAATAGGTTTTTCTTTTATATCATTGAGTGTTATGCCATTTGCCACACACTTTCCGCCTTCATTAAACAGACAAAGTGCTTTGCAATCAATCTCAAGTGTTGCAGAGTCTCTTTGCGGTGCATACACTGGTGGCTCATGTGAAAATATTTTTTGAGTCTTATCGACCACAACCTTGTTCGATTTTTGAAACCTGTCACACACAATATTCTTTTTTATCAAAATCTGTTTTGCCTTGCAAGTGTATTTGTCGTTATATTCACAACTTGTTTTTCTGCATCTTATATCCATTTCTTCCTCCATGATAATCTTGTCCAATTCTTGACAAATCAAACGATATTGTTGTAAACTGAATTTAAGAGGTGAAAAATGAAGGTTGTTTTACTTAAGGATGTAAAAGGCACAGGGAAAAAAGGTGAAATAAAAGACGTTGCAGATGGGTTTGCAAAAAACTTTCTTTTTAAAAACAATTTAGCGAAACTCGCCGACAATAGTGCTTTAAATGAAAACAAAAATCAAGGCGAAGCTGCAAAATACCATAAGGCACAAGAAATTGCTTCTGCAAAAGAACTCGCAAAAAAAATCGAAGGTAAAAAAGTGATAGTAAAAATCAAATGCGGAAGCAATGGAAAAACATTTGGTTCTATAACAAGCAAAGAAATCGCTGATGCCCTTGCAAAACAGGACATCATGCTTGACAAAAAGAAAATCGAACTCAAAGAAACAATCAAAATGACAGGGCTTTATAGTGTGATCGCAAAAGTTTACCCAGAAATTTCCGCAAAATTTGAAGTCTTGGTTGAAGCAGAATAATTAAGAAGAAGGCAATCATTTCAATATTTTATTGAAAAATACATATTTTTAAGAGGGGGAAATATGACTTTCCATGATTTTTGGACAAATGAAAACAATCCGACCCTTCCCAAATCCGAATATTTGTATAACACAAGACACATACTCGTCCTTGTTGGAACAGTGCTTGCATGTTTGATTTTAACTTTAATTTTTTATAAGAAAAGTGAAAAAGCAAAAAACATCTTGTTTTATGTGCTAGCGTCAATTTTGCTGTTTTTTGAAATAACATCAAGAATTGTAAATTTAATAATAACCAACGACTATAGTTTTGAAAATATATTTAAGATATTGGCCCCAATGCATATTTGCTCGGTTATGGTTTGGGTGTTTATAATAGCAATCTTCAGTCACTGCAAAACACTTATGGAATATTCAGTTATAGGTGGATCGATAGCAACAGTTGCATTCTTGGCTTACCCCGCTGTCGGATTAAACAGAGTTTATATGTCATTCACTTGCATCTATAGCACATTCTCCCATACAATTGGCTTTGTTACGGTTATACTTTTGATGACACTTGGCAAAGTTCATTTCAAATTCAAAGACATTTGGAAAGTTTATTTATGCTTTACAGTCATGTTCTTATGGGGCGTCCTGTTGGATTTTGTTATTTTCCCTGGCTCCGACTATATGTATATCGTAAATGACCCACTTGAATTAAATCTAAATTTCCCATATCAAATTTTGTATTCAGCAGTTTTGATAGTTTATGTTTTAATTTTCTATGTTATGGATTTCATTATAACAAAACTTAAACGTCCAAAGCCAAATAAAAATAATCAAGAAAACAAATAAATTTCAGAATAAAAAACAAACCGCATATAAATTGGCTTGTTTTTTATTTTTTCTTTTTGGCACTCACTTTTGTGCAAATAAGAGTTGATATTGAACATGAAATTTGATTGATTATACATCTCAAATCTTCCAATTCGTCAACAGAAAGTCCCTTGGAAAGTTCCATGGCAATGGAAGTGGCAAAAATTATTAATTCTTCTTCACTGCAGTTCATACAAATATATATGACAAACAAAAAAAATGTGCCTTTTCCTACACATTTTTTATTTTATATCTCGCTTTGTATCTCAAGAACATTTTTTGAAAATTTTAACAAGCTCATCGAGTGAAAATTGCTCTGCACGCTTACGCAAAACTTCTTCAGAAAAAGTTTCTTTCAATTTCTCTTTACTGTAAATTGATGACAAATTGTTTAAGAGCGTTTTTCTTCTCATTGAAAAGCATGTTTGAACAAACTTCAAAAATTTTTCTCTGTCCACGCCTTCATATTTGTCTCGTTGGATTTGAATATTTAGCACTGCCGAATCTACATTTGGCGCCGGATAAAACATCTGTCTGCCAACTATGCGAGTGATTTTTGGATTTCCATAAAAATGTGTCATAACTGTCAAAATGCCATAATCTTTTCCGCCAAAGTCAGCACAAATTCTCTCTGCAACTTCCTTTTGCACCATTATTGTCAATGACTCAACTTTTTCAGACTCCTCCAAAATCCTGAAAATAATTGGGGTTGTGATATAGTAAGGCAAATTTGCAACAACTTTATAGTTTTTGCCAAACATTCCTTCAACTTTTGACATATCGAAATCCATAAAGTCACCAAAAACAAAGTCAACATTTTTTAAATCAAGCCCAAGCAAATGTTCTTGCAAATCTCGATCGATTTCAAATGACACAACGTGCTTTGCTTTCTCACTCAAAATTCGAGTAAGACTTCCTGCACCTGCACCAATTTCCAAAACTTCATCTTTTTTGCAAATATCCGCATCACTCACTATTGCATTCAACAAGTTATTGTCACTGATAAAGTTTTGACCAAACTTTTTTTTGAAAACAAAATCTTTCATATTCCAAACACCCTTTCTGCATTTTTTGTTGTTATTTCTGCGACTTCTTCAATGCTGATGTTTTTGATTCTTGAAATCATGTCAGCAACATATACAACATTTTTTGGCTCGTTTCTCTGTCCCCTAAATGGCGCCGGTGTCATATAAGGACAGTCTGTCTCAATCAAAATTTTCTCCATTGGAAGTTTTTCTACCACTTCTCTAACATTTTTTGCGTTATTGAAAGTCACAACACCACCAAATGAAAAACTAAAGTTCATATTCATCAAAATTTTTGCACTTTCAACACTTCCACCATAGCAATGCATTAAACCTTCTTTTTTGACTGGGTTTTGCTTCAAGACTTCCAAAGTGTCGCCAATGGCGTCACGGCTGTGCACCACAATAGGCAATCCGAGTTTGTTTGCAAGATTTATCTGCTCTGCAAAAATCTCTTTTTGCTTGTTTTTGAGTTTTGAAATTTCGTCTTCACTCTTTCCCTCAAAATAGTGATAATCCAACCCAATTTCCCCAATCGCAATCACCTTTTTTTCTTGTGCCAACTTTTCAAGGTCAGAAATTGAATTTTTGTCATCAAATTCCTCAATATTTTCTGGATGTATTCCTACATTTGCAAAAACATTTTGATATTTTTGTGCCAATTTTAAGGCCGCAACTGACGAAGGCATATTGAAAGCAGAGCAGACAATTTTGTCAACTCCTTTTTCCTTTGCATTCTCAACTATTTCATCAACATTTTCAAAACGCTCATCAGTGATATGAGCATGTGCATCTACAAATTTCATGCTTAAAGTTTAACAAAATAAACAATTTTAGTCAAGGCAAAAGAAAACTTTGAAAAAATTTGATATATATTCTTTTTTCGAGCAAATTCGCATAAACATTTTATATGAGTGTATTTTGGTTTATTATGATGTTTGCAAGTATCTTGGTTTTGCTTATAACAAATCCAAGTGCAGTTTTGTCCGAGATGATTGGTGCATCTGCGAGTGCTCTTTCTCTTTGCATAGAACTTTGTGCTGTCTATGTCGTTTGGCTCGGAATTTTGGAATTGGTAGATGCAAGTGGACTTGGTGAAAAACTTGCAAAACTTCTGCGACCACTTATCAAAAAGATATTTAAAATAGACAACACCGAAACAGAAAAAATAATCGCACTAAACATTTCCGCAAACATGCTTGGTCTTGGAAACGCCGCAACCCCAATGGGCATAAAAGCAATGCAATCGCTTGACGACAAAAGCGGAAAAGCAAACTTTGCGATAATCATGCTCATCGTTTTAAATGCAACATCAATTCAACTTTTGCCAACCACAGTAATTGGACTTCGCACAAGTGCGGGCTCGACAAACCCATCAGATATAATTTTGCCAACGCTGATTGTCACTTTTTGCACAACTCTTCTTGGAATCATTCTTGTGCACACAATAGACAAATTATCAAAAAGATTTAGGAGAAGAAGATGAAATATAATGCCATGATTTTGCCAGTTTTGTTTCTTCTTTTGTTCGCCTACTGTCTTTACAAACGTATAAACACATATGAAACTTTTGTAAAAGGCGCAAAAGGTGCAATAAAATTGGTTGTGGATATTTTCCCTTTTATTGCGTCAATTTTGATTGCAGTGGCACTCTTGCGAGTCAGCGGAATAACTGATATACTCGCACGGCTTTTAAATCCTATTTTCAACGCACTCGGCATTCCACCAGAATTGTGCGAACTTGTTTTGCTTCGTCCATTTACTGGAAGTGGAAGCTATGGAATTTTGGAAAATATCTTCACAACTTATGGTGCCGACAGTTACATTTCACGATGCGCCTGTGTTATAATGGGATGTAGCGAAACAATTTTCTATGTCGCCACTGTTTATATCTCACAAACAAAAGTTAAAAAACTTTTTTACGCAATTCCTGTTGCACTTGTCTGCTCGTTGGTGGGAACAATTTTTGCCTGTCTTGTTTGCAAAGTTCTATAAACATAAAATTTAACTGTATTTTTCTGCAAAATGCGCAAAAATTTGCTATCCCTGCACAAAAAAAGACCCAACCGGTCTTTTTATTCTTTTATTTAATTTGTTTGATTATTTAAGAAATTTTTTGTTTGCAACTTCTCCAAATAGCCACCATCTTCTTCATTAGTGACAAGATTTGGATAAATTTTGCACCCACTTTTTCCACCTTTAACCGCTCTCAAAACAACAAGTTTGACATCGCCTTTCCCATTTTCTGTGAAAAACATTTCCTTTACTGCAAACCCATTTTTTTGTAAGCTTGCCACAAGTTCGCAGGCTCTTTCACTGCAATAACAACAATAGAAATTTCCACCAAACTTGAGCATTTTGTTTGCGACATTTACCAAACTTTCAAGTGGCAAGCAAACTTCTTCTTTCGCAATTTTTTTGACTTGAGATTGTTTGAAGTCTGTCTCTTTGAAATATGGTGGATTTGAAAAAACAACATCAACACTTCCATGCATCAAAAATTTATCAAAGTTTTTTACATCATCTTTACAAAGGATAATTTTGTCAGTCAAGTTATTCAATTCAATGTTTTTCTCACACAAGTCTTGCATTTGTTTCTGAAGTTCAAAAGCATAAATTTTTTTGACTTTGTTTTTTGCTTGCGTCAAGATGGAAATTACTCCACAACCTGCACCTATTTCAACAGCAATATCGCTTGCTTTTGTCTTGATAAAATTTGCCAAAATAACACTGTCAGATGTAAAAGTGTAAAGATTTTTATTTTGAATAATTTTCAAACCGCTGCATTGCAAATCTTCAAGTCTTTCACCTTCGCCCAAAATCACTTTTCTTCCCTTTTAAAATGCACTTCAGAGAGTGGATAAGTTTTTATTTCTGACTCATCACCATTGACAAATTTGATTTCTACTTCTTCTTTCAAAAGGTCATTGTAAATGACAGTTCCCTTTCCATCTTTTGTCGATACTTGAAATCCAACTTTTGGCATCTTTTTCAATGCTTCTTGATAAACAGGGTTTTCGTAGGCAATGCAACACATAAGTTTTCCACAAAGTCCACTTATGCTTGCAGGATTTAAAGAAAGATTTTGATTTTTTGCCATTTTCATTGACACATGGTCAAACTCTCCCATGTTTTGTGCACAACAGCAAACTTTCCCGCAAGGTCCAAAACCACCCAACATACGAACCTCATCTCTGCTTCCAATTTGACGAAGTTCAACACGCTTTTTCAAAACTTCGGCAAGTTTTTTTACTAATTCTCTAAAATCCACTCTGTTTTCTGCTGTAAAATTGATGATATATCTGCTGTTGTCATAACTGGCTTCAATCTTGACAATCTTCATTTCAAGACCAAATTGTTTAACAATTTTCTTTACTATATCATATTGTTTTTCCGCTTCTTTGTCATACTTTTCAGCGTTTTCAACCATTTCTTTTGTTGCTTTTTTCACAACTTTTTTAAGTGGTGACATAAGTGTAGATGGGTCAATATTTTCTTTTTCTTTCACTATAACACCAAGGTCTGTGCCCTTTTCTGTGTCCACCAAAACATAATCTCCATTTTTCAATGTGAGACCATTTGGTTCAAAAGAATATATATGGTTGCTGTTTTTAAATTTTACACCAACGGTTTCTATTTGCATAAATATTTTACCTCCAACATTTTCAACAGAAAATTGTCAATCGCAACAGTCAAATTTGCATTAAATTCAAGTTTTTCTTTCAAGTTTGAAATCAATTTTGAAATTTCGCAAAGTGCCTCAACAGAAAATTCTGGCTCTACATCTTTCAAATCATTTATATATGGTGAGAGTTTGCACAAGTTTTCGCTTTCGCATTTGAGTTTTACCATATCCTCAATACAAAAAGACATAATTTCCAAAATCAAATCCATTGAATCTTTTTCTTCCAAAAACTTTTTTGAAAAACGCAAAACTTGTTTGCTTCCTTTAAGTTCTGTAAACAAACTCACTGCAAAGTTTGCAACAGTTCTCAAATCTTCATTCTTTGCCAAGTTTAAAGTTTTTCCAATATAACCTTCCCCCAAAATATTCGCCAAATTGTTGTCAGAAAGTTTTTTTAATTTTTCACTGTCAAGTGGCAAAATTTTGATTTTGTCACAACGGCTTTTGATTGTTGGCAAAACTTTTTCTTCACTCTTTGCACTTATCAAGAAATAAACATTTTTTGGTGGCTCTTCCAAAATTTTCAAAAGTTTGTTTTGTGCTTCTTCAGTCGAAACATCAAAATTGTTTATAACAAAAATTTTGTTTGGCATATTTACTGGCTTCACATATGCTTCTGACACGATTTCATTAGAATCGGCCACAAGCAATTTTTCAGCATTTTTTGGATATGCTTTCACATCCAAATCAACCCCTTTTTCAATTCTTATATATTCAGCACTTTTCTCATTAAACATGTCAAAGGTTGGATATTGCAAAAGCAATGCAGTCAAAATCAAAACCGATTGTGCAGTGTATTTGTCTTCACAGAAAAACAAAATAGAATTTGATAGGGTGTTTGCCTTCTTTTTTCCTATCAAATTTTGAAAAAAATCTTGTTCTTTTATTGTTTCTGTCAAATTCATAATATGATTTTATCACAAATTCGGCTAAAATGCAAAATAAACAAAAATAAAATTGCATTATTTCAATGCAATTTCACTTTTTTGATTTTTGTTCCTAAATTTTCTCTCAACGAGTTTGTAAAGTTCACCGATAAAAATTATTGATACTGACAACAAAATGACAATCGCCCAACAAGCAAAATTTAAATTTTGAAGTTGCAAAACTTGCCCAAAACCAGTAAACGCCATCAACATCAAAAGACCAAAGCCCACAATGAGTGACAGATTGAAAAACTTATTTTTAAATGGATTTGTTTTAAAACAACACTCTTTTGTTCTCGCCGTAAACATAAAGAAAAGTTGAATAAGATTGAGCGTATAAAAGGCCATTGTTATCGCCACTGCTTCACTGTATATGCAAAGGCCAAACAAATACGCACCCATTGTTAAAATCGTTTGAATAGCTCCCAAAACCACAATACTCAAACCCATTCCATTTGAAAATAGATTGTCTTTTTTGTTTCTCGGTTTTTCATGCATTATTTCTCTTTCAACAGGTTCAACACCCAGAGCAATCGCCGGCAAAGAGTCAGTTATCAGATTTACAAACAAAATTTGCACTGGCAAAAGAAATGTCATTCCAGGCAAGAAAATTGTGATAAAAAAGAGTGCCAAAATCTCCGCCATATTTGCAGAAAAAAGATACTTGATGGTCTTTTGAATGTTGCTATAAATTTTTCTTCCTTCTTCAACAGCAACAATAATAGTGGCAAAATTGTCGTCTGCAATAATAATATCTGCAACATCTTTTGTGACATCAGTGCCAGTCTTTCCCATGCCTATACCAATGTCTGCTTTCTTCAAACTTGGAGCATCATTTACACCATCTCCAGTCATAGCAACAATGTGTCCATTCTTTTTCAGCACTTCAACAATCCTTGCTTTGTGCGAAGGGCTAACTCTTGCAAAAACACATTTTTTCTCAATAACTTTAGAAAATTCTTCATCTGCAAGCCCATCAATTTCTTCACCAGACAAAACTTGTGAAACATCTTTTGCAATCCCAACTTTTTTTGCAATCGCAAATGCTGTATCTTTGTAATCTCCCGTTATCATTATTGGTCTCATGCCTGCTTTTTTGCATTTTTCAACTGCATCAAAAATTTCGGCTCTCGGCGGATCTTGTAACCCACAAAGTCCCAAAAACACGAATCCGCTTTCAACGATTTCATCATTTTGATTTTTTTTGAACGCAAAACTCATCACTCTCAAAGCATTTTCACACATTGATTTGTTTCGTTTTGAAATAATCTTTTTTGTGGTCTCATCAAGTGGAAAAACTTGTCCATCTTTCATATAAAAATCACAGCATCCAAGGACTCTGTCAAGCGCACCTTTCATAAAACAAACTTTTTGATCATTGACAGAATTTAAAGTCGTCATCATTTTTCGTTGAGAATTGAAAGAGATTTCATTTATTCGTGGATATTTCTCGTCAGCTTGCTTTTTCTGCAAACCATATTTGTTTGCAAAATCCAACAACGCAATTTCTGTCGAACCACCAATATAACCGACATTCCCAATCGTGGCATCATTGCAAAGCACCATAGAATTTAAGAAAATTTCAAAATTTTCACTTTTGTCAGAAAAAAAACAAAACCAGTCTTCGACATTCATTTTGTTTTGAGTGATAGTCCCCGTTTTGTCCGAGCATATCACATCGCAAGCACCCAAAGTTTCCACAGCGTGCATACGCTTGACAATCCCTTTTTGCTTTGAAAGTTTTGCTATGCCAAGACTCATAATGATTGTTATCACTGCTGGCATACTCTCCGGAATGGCCGCAACAGAAATCGCAACTGCTGTCAAAAATGCTTGCAAAATTTGCTTTGGTTTCGCGATTGCCTCCAAAATGAAAGTTACGCTTGCCACAAGCAAAATAAGATAAGTCAAAACTTTCCCCACACCTTGAATGTTTTTTTGAAGTGGTGTGAGTTCTTTTTTGCTTTCCTTCAAACTCTCTGCAATTTGTCCCATTTCGCTTTGAGATCCGATAGCAACAACAATGCCTTTTGCATGACCATTCTCGACAACGCTCCCTCCATAAACCATGTTTTTCCTTTCAGCAATTTGCATGTCTTTTTCATAAACGATATCAGCAATTTTTTCAACAGCAACACTCTCTCCCGTCAATGATGATTCGTTTATTTTTATATTTGAAGATTCAATTAAACGCAAATCTGCAGGAACTATGCTTCCAGCGTCCAAACAAACGACATCTCCCAAGACCAAATCTGCAGTTTTGATTTTAATAACTTTTCCATCTCTCAAAACGAAACTCTCTGGTTGAGTAAGCTTTTTTAAACTTTCTATTGCTTTTTCACTTTTTCTTTCTTGAAATACACCAAACAAAGCATTCATAACAACGATTCCAAGAATAATTGCACCATCAATTATTTCGCCTTTTGTGTTTTCTATTGCTCCAATGACGATAGAAATGATGCCTGAAACCAAAAGCACAAGCACCATGAGTTCTTTGATTTGCGCAAAAAATTTTGATAAAAATGATTGTTTCTTCGCTTTCCCAATTGCAAATTTTTGACATTCTGGCAATCTCTCTTTTGCTACACTTTCACTCAAACCTTGAAAAGATGTGTCAAAATTTCTCAAACATTCATCTATACTTTTTTTATAACAATTTTGATTTTCCACATTTGCTCCTGCGATATATTACGAAACGAACAAACGCAAAAATAACTATTCGACATTTTTCTCTCAAGGAATTTAAATTACAAAAATTGACACAACCGACATCGCAAGCAAATATAATGCAAACCATTTCAAATTTGATTTTTCTGTGAGTTTTATCATAACTTTTATGGCAAATATTCCAACAACAAATGCCACCACAAACGATACGATTGTAGGTAAGATTTGTATATTAACCTTTTCCGCCCCACTTGCAATTTCATAAATCTCCATCAAAAGCGACAAAATGACAATTGGCACGCTCATCAAAAATGAAAATTCCGCTGTTTCTTTTTTGTCATTTCCATTCAAAAGTCCTGCACTGATTGTTGTCCCAGAACGAGATATCCCCGGAAACACAGCAAATCCTTGTGCCACTCCCATAATAAATGCACTTTTGAAATCTATCGGTTTTGAGTTTTTCTTTTTTGAAACGATCTCCGACACAAACAACAAAATTGCCGAAACCAAAAAACTTATAGGCAAAAATCCACCGGCAAAAGACTGTTTTACAAGTGGCATAAGCACCAACACAATCAAACAGGTTGGAATTGTTGCAATCACCAAAATCATGGTTCGTTGAGAAAATGGATGTCGTATCATCTGCCAAATGTCTTTGCGAAAAACCACCAAAATTGAAAGAAGCGTTGCTACATGTAGCAATATGCTTATAAAAAGGCTCTCTTCAATGCCAAAAATTTTGCTAAAAAGCACCAAATGTCCAGATGAAGAGACTGGCAAAAATTCTGTCAGTCCTTGAATGAGTCCCAAAAAAAATAAAGCAAGGAAATAAGACATCAAAGCCTCCTTGCTTTATTATATTTATTATCGCCAAAAATTATTTGGACAAATTTCCACCAATTCTTATGCCTATTTTGTCGACAATTCTTCTCTACGTTTTTTCTTCTTGCGATTAAGTAAAATCAAAATCACAAGCAAAATTGCAATCAAGAGAACAATCGCAACAATCAAATAAACATACCAATAAGATGTTTCGCCTGCAATAATTCGAGCATTGCTACCCAAATATCCAAACAAACCATTGTAATAAATTGGAGAATAATAATATGCCAAATTGATCCCCGCAATCTTGTGGTTGTTGAAATTGAACACACCATCGAATGAATAACTTTCTGTTCCGATTGGTGTCCAGAATTTTTCTGTCAAGTCCAAATCATTCATCAAGATAAAATGACAATGCCTATATTCAATTCCACGAGCATCTCTTGCACCGCTGTTTACAAGAGTTTGCATCAAAATCAAATCTTGAACAGTCTTGATTTGATATGGACTCTTTGAAGTTCCGCTTCCTTCAAACTCGTCAACTTCAATCAAATCATCTTCCCAAAGCACACGCTTATATTCAATTTCAACCTGAACGTTTCCAACAATTCCTTTTTCTTGCATATAAGCAGTCGTAAGAATAATCTCTTCGTTTGCATTGAAGAACCCGGTCATGTCGTCAAAAATTCGGTCATAATTTTTGATGATAACTCTGCTGATTTTGTATCTGATGTTTGTGACTGTAACAATTCTTATGTTTTGGTCATGTGGAGCAGTGAAGTTTGAAACTTTTTTGCCATCGTATGTCACATAACCTGCCATGCTTACCAAATCAAAATCGACAGGTTCTTTGCCAGAAGTGTTTTCTGCAAAACTGCTTGAAATATAAACTGACAAAATTTCATCTTTGAATTGTGGAATAATGTTGAGTGTTTGTCCTGCCATTTCTGCTGTAATAGTCATTGCAAAGTAATAAGTGTTTCCAGAATATTCTACAAATGACATATTGAGTGCACTATCCCAAATTATGCTGAATCCATAATCCACATTGAGCATAAATGTCACTTTGTCACCAACTCTCACTTCTGCGTCTGTCAAAAGCTTAATGAATTGAGTTCCACTGAATCCGCCCAATCTAACATTCTTTATACTGTTGTCCAAAGACTCTATTTTCAAATTCATGATTTGTCCAAATGTCGTGTCATAATCTTCAAAGTTGAGTGTTGCAGTTTTTCCTCTAAGTCTCATAATCAAATCGACTTTTCTTTGAGATGACACTGTGATTGTTTCATCAAATGAGATTTGTCCTGTTGTAGCATTTGTCCATTGCATAAATTCATAACCAGAATTTGCTTTTGCTTCAACAGTAAATGGTTTTGATGTATCAATATAACCTTCTTGCAACAAAGCTTTTGCTTGTGTATCAGTTGAATCTTGGCGGATTGTGTATATTCCTTCTCCTCCAAATATCTTGACATCAACTTGAGCAAAATAAACCACTTTCACTTTGCATTCAACAATCTTGTCATATTCATTTGTTGACCAAGGAATATCATCAAGATAAGCATTTACATCAGTAAGCCAAGTTCCGTCAGCATTCTTTTGGCTGATGATAAACTTATAGAATTTGTATCCACTGATTTGTGGTGCTTTGATATGAATGTCTGTGTTGAATGAAACTTCAATATAAAGTGGAGCAGTGCTATAGAACCAAGAATTTGTGTAATCAACTCCACTTACCATATCTTGTGCAGTGTGCGTTGTTGAAATGTTTGGAATAAACTCAAAACTGATTCTTGTCTTCAAGTATGACATATAAAGATACAAATTGAGTGTAAGTTCGCCCGTTTCACTGTCAAACACAACATTTCCAAATTCGTCACGAAGAACATTTTCACTATGTTGATATTTTGAAGTAAGTGGATTCAAAACATAACCGCTTTCTTCCCATTCGTTTTCTGCATTTCCGTCAGAATTTATGTATCTCACACCAGCACCATTTTGATAAGTAAAGAAACCTTCAAAATTGTGTCTTTCTTTAACAAAGTTGAGTTTGAGCCTTCCATTTAAATAGAAAATGCGTGTTGTGTCAATAATTTCAACATTTTCTGCATTTGATTCGTTTAAGTCAAGAAGAGAGTCAAACTTGACATGCTTAATTTTTGCCAATGTCATGCTGTCTTCTTTCAACAAAATTGTGTAAGTCAAAGGTGTAACAGCAACCGAAATCTCGTGTGTTCCAAGATAATCAGCCACTCTAAACATTATCTTGCTGGTGTAGCCAGTGTCTGTAACAGAAAGTTCTTCAAATATGATGCTGTTTGAAACAATAATTCCACTGGCATCAGTTATTTGAACATTGTTTTTATCAACATAATATCCGGCACGAATATAAACAGAAACTTCAAACGAACTGTCTGTATATGCAGAAATTGTCATTGATGTATAATCTTGTCCAGATGTCCAAACCTTTTTGGTTGCATTATCTTCAACCTTCAAAGTAAATGCACCACCAGACACTTTCTTGTTGTTGTTTTTAAATGACAAATTGATGATGTTTATTGTAGGTTTAAACAAAATTTCAATTTCAAAATCTGCTGTTCCTCCAACAAAATCTCTCACTTCAAACATAATGTATTCATAATCTTCAATCGTTTTCAAAACCTGAATATCTGACCTGTTTGTAACAACCTGTGCAAACTTGTATCCTTTCTTCAAGATTCTTGCCTTGATATAGAATATATCGCCTGTATATGCCACTACTTCAAAGTTTTTGTTTGAAACAAGTTCGCCATTTTCAAATGACGCTGCTGTATAGTGGATTCTTGTTCCGTCCAAATATCCATATCTGTTTACGTCGTTCTTAAGTTTGTCTTGAATTGCAATCGAGCCAACATCTATATCTTCTTCTCTTGTTCCGTCAATTGTGATATTTGTCTTAACTTTGATTGAAGCACTTTCAGCTCTGACTACAACATAAATTCGAAGTTGAACCATATCTTCGTCAAGAGCAAGTGTTGAAATGTTAAAGACAATATCTTCACTGCCACTATCGTCATAGCCAAGATAGATGAAGTTTCCATCTTTTCTGTAACCATAACCATAATAAGTGTATCCGTTTGGTATCTCAACTTTTATGTCTTTGCTTGCGCCATAGTAAAGTTCGAGTGCCGGGTCAATCTTTTTATTTGTGTCTGCATCAATAAACTTGCTTCCATAAATTTCTGAATAAACCGTCTCAACTTTGCTTGCATCGTTATATTCGTTGTAGATTGTATAATAATTGTAAGTCGAGAATTCAATATGGAATTTAAGGGTTGAGAAAATTGCATAAATTGTTTCGTTTTGTGTGACTTCATATTCGAGATTTTCATCTGCGCTGAAGATGCTTATGCCGTCCTTGCTCCAGCCTGCAAAACTATAAAGATTTGCAACTTGATATGAAAGTGTCACAGTCTCTTTGTAATCTACTGAAACTGAAGATTCTCCATTTACGAGAGCAATATTTCCCGCAATATCAACTCTATTTTTGTTTTCATCATATGAGATAGATTCAACAGAAAGAGTAAATTTAAACAATGTCGATGTCAACGAAACTCTGCCATCAGTTGAAATTCCTGTAACTTCAATTCTGTAATAATCAGTATAAACTCCTGTTGTTACGAGTTCGCTTGTTACTGTAAATTGATTGCTTTGGCAAGAATCCAAACCGTAACCATGTTTATATCTTGCAAAGAATACAAATATCGAATCAGTCTTTGCTTCAAAGTAAGTCAAATTTGCAATGTCCGTATAAGACTTTCCTTCAACTTCAACTCTGTCCACAACTTCAACATCATCAAATGACAATGTGATTTTATTTTTAAGCTCAACAGTTGTAAATGTGATTGTTATGCTCTTGTTGATTCCTTCAACAACAACAGTAAGCACTCCGTCTTCACTTAAAGTTGGAGTGATGACAAGTCCAGTATTGTCGCTTGCCAAAACATCTTCACTCAAAGCATAGCCTTGCTTTGGCGTCAAAACAAACTTAACTTTTCTGCCTGTTTCAATGTCAAACATATTTTCTGCAAGAGTGATTTGTGTTTCTTGTTCGTCTGTAACATCAAACACTTGCATTGACAAAAGGTTTGTCGCTACAACATAAATATGATTTGTGATAGGAACAACTGGCAAAGTGTATTCAATGTTTCTTGAAGGCATAACAAGTGTGATGTTTGCACTGCCGTCTTCATTTATAACAACAGAATATTCACTTGCCCATGCTGCTGAAATTTCATATCCGGCATTTGGAGTAACCACAAATTCGATTGTGGCACCAAAATCAATTCCTGTCGCGGTGTAATTGTCGCCTTCTTTTGTGAATGAAATTACATTGCTTTCAATCGTTGCGTTTGGTGAAATAAACTTGATGTCAAAATGTAACAAATTCCATCTTGCTGTAAGAGTATGAGCAAGAGTTGTTGCCAAAATATCATTGCCGACAATTTTATTTCCGTCATCATCAAACCAACCCAAGAACTCGTAGCCATCTCTTGTTGGAGTTTCTTCCCAATTTGTTGCTTCTTTGTAAGCTTTGCCATATGGCACTGTCAAAGAAACAGTTTTTGAATCGTATGCATAATCCAAAGTCACCACAACTCCAACTGCTTCATAAATTGGTTTGAATGAAACTTCAATTGTCTCATCAGTTGATGATGGAAGGTATGCAATGATTTTTGCTGTTGCATAGTTTGTTTTCAAGATTGTTGCAGTTCTTGTTTTAAGACCAGTAACTTCATAACCAAGTCTTGTCACTTCTGGCAAACTTGAAACAAACATTGTTTTCAAAGTCATATAATCAGTTGACCATTGATATTTGTTGTTTCCAATAGAAACGAAATCTGTCGAATCAATTGTTGCATCGTCATACTCTGACAAATCCATAACAACATTGATGTTTTGAGTTTTGAATCTTACAACAAAATTGTATTCTTGTTTGATGTTTAAAATTGTAAGTGTAGGCTTTCCGCCTTCGTCATAATTGATTGTGATGTCATCGGTAGAACCTGTGTAAAGATTTCCATCAGCACTATAGAAACCACCAAAGTAACAGTGTTCTACTGCTGTTGCTTTCAAAGTCAAAGTGCTGTTGTAATCATATTGTTTAAGGAAATTTGTTTTTACTGCCGTTTTCCCTGTGCTGTCAGTAACTTCCACTGTGCCATATTGTGCAGCCTTGCCATCTGCATCAGCAATCAAAATTGTCACACGGAGTTTGTTTGTTCCCCAATTTGCATTGAATGTAATGCTTGGATTTGTGTTTGATTTATAATACAATCCAAACAAATCTCTTTCGTCCAAAATAAGAGCATTCAAAAATCTCACTGTCTTTTCTCCATTGTCAACTTTGAGAGAATATGTTTGATTATCTCCATCAAAAATTCCTTCAAGTCCATATGTTGACACGAGATCTTGCAATGCTGAAAGTTTTATTGATGCATTTTCAACATTTTCAAAATCCATTGTCCAATACAAGAATGAATATCCAGTCTTTCCTGCCAATGATGTAGGGAAGTTTTTGATGCTGTTTGTTGAAGATACAGCAGAGTTTGCAGTCAAATAAGAGTTTGACATAAATGGGAATGAAAGTTGTGAAAGTGTTGGCAATTTGTTGTCGTCAACATTTGAATGGACATCTTGACCATCAGCATTATAATTGAATTGTAAATTGATAATGATTGGTCTTATCACACCATAAAGCCATGGTGACAATGTGTAGTTTTCTTTGTCTTCTCCACCGAGAGCAAATGAAACTTGAATTGCTTGACCAACATATTCGCTTGCATAATTTGCAGAAACAACTGTAACCACATCACTTATTCCATCATCACTTGAATGAATGCCAGAGAATCCAAACAAGAGTTCTCCCAAGCCATCAAAGATATCAACAGTGTTGTCGCCATCATAAATCTTCGTGAAAATTTCACTCAACTCCGTGCTCTTCTTGACGAGTTCAAGTTGTTTTGGAGTGATTGTAAGTTTTGCTGTCAAAGTTTCTTGTTCGCGATTGTCAACAATATATCCTGCATTAGAGAAATCTTCCGCATCGAATATTGCATTCAAACTATATTCGCCAACTTTCAATACTCCGCTTGTAGAAACTGCTGTGCTACCAGGCACTCTCAAAGAAAATGAAATTCTTGACATATCATAATCTGTCAAATCGACATCAGTTTTGAGTTTGTATCTCAATGTATAATTGTCGCCATAAACATAAGTTTGATTGTCAATAACAATCCACATATCAGCACGAGTAATCTGTCCCAAAACCAAAACATTGTCTTCTGTAGAATAATTGATTTGATAATTGGTGGTGGTGTCGCCATAGATTGTCGCTTCAACAGTGTAGCCAACCCCCGCATATCTTGCGACCTTGCCATCTTTTGTAAATTTGATTGACAAACTCATATTTTCGCTTGAAACAATGCCTGTCAAAATTTCTTTTGCATCATCATATTCAAATGTTGCATCTTTATTGTCAAACACTTTTGAAAGTGTGTCTTGTTTGAAGTAGAGTTGTCTCTTTTCAATCTTCAAACTATAACAATAAATTGTAGATTCTTTTCCAAGTTTAACTTCATATGTTGAAGATGTTGTTCCGCTTGCATAAATATCATAAGAGCCAACCGCCTTCACCATTGATGGACGCATAAACTCAATGTTTGTTGAAAGTCCCAATGCTTGTGTATTTACTTTTGAATATATTTTTGTTGTTGAATCATAAACATAGAAACTCAAATTGAATTCTTTGTTTATTGAAGCGTTTGCAGAATTTGAAATAACAAGTTTATATGTTCCTGCTGTTTCCCTTTCTGCTACCCTGATAGAATCGTAAAGATTTCCGTCATAGTCAATTTGTGCAACCGTTCCACCATCGGTCACTTCATCATCTTCACCAATAAGCATATATAATTTTTCTTTTGCATAGATGATTCTAAAAGCACCAAGTGGGCTTGCATCATCGACCTTGTTTAAGCGATAGTTTGCATTGTCATTTACTGTTCCACCAAGCACTTTGTAATAACCAAGATTTGTTCCTGATTTTCTTGTGTAAGTGATTGAAACTGTTTCATAGAGTGAAGTTGTATATTCATAAACAAATTCGTCTGTCAAACTTTCTGTAGAACCATAATAGTAAACAAATTGACCGCTTGTTTCAAGTCTAATATCAAAACTCAAAACAGTAACAGTAAGTGAAGCAGATTCAAAAGCGATTTCATAGTTTGCAGATGTGTAATTTTTCATAACAACACTATAAGTGCCAACCTGCAAATAATCCATACCTGAATAATTTGGATTTTGAATTTCAAAATCAACTGTATATTCAGAAGGCATCAATTCTCTTCCATTTGATGAGATAGAATAACCTATTGCATTCAACTTTGTCCAAGAACCATAAACAACGCTTGTCTCTGTAAGACGTGCAACCGCTTGAGCCTTCAAAATTTCACCTATTGATGTTTGTGCAGACAAAACATAGTTTTCTACATCTTGTCCATTCAAATAGAGTGAAACATTTTTGTTTGCCTCAGCAGAAGAATCTTCAAACTTAACCAAAATTGTTGCGTTATCACTTGTCACTTTCTCGTTGAAGTCTTCAATTATATAAGATGTCTCATTATTGTAAGTCATAACAAAATCAAATTGTGAAATATCTATTGTTTTCTTTGAAATCGCAAATGTGTATTCGTTCGCAAACACAACATTTGGATATTGGTCGCAAGAAGCAGAGATGTAAAGTTTGTAGTTTCCTGCATTCTTCATTGTTGTTAAATTTCCTGCTGTGAAAATTGACAAAACAGAGAATGTAAGTCCAGAACCTTCAACTGAATTTTCTACTTCTTCGCCACTTTCATTTTGTGATTTTGTGTAGAATGACAATGTGCTTTCAAAAACATCACTGCCATTTGTTATGCCGATTTTGAGATTTGATTTATCTACACTCAAAACATAATTTTGTCCATTGTATTGCTTGTTGAAAATTGTTGTATCGTCAATTTTTGCATACAATGTCACACTTTCTGGCAAAACTTCAAAACCTTGATTGTTTGCCGTAATAGAAACTTCGATGCTTCCGCTTGCAAAAGTTGTTTCCACAAGAGCCAAATCATAAAGTCCAGTTGTTGCATAAGAGCCAGCCGTCAAACCATTTGGTTTCAATTTCAAATTGATTGTGTCGCCAGTTTCTGTTATCTTCATATCTTCTTCATAGAAATCTTTAACTTTGTCGAGCACTGAAATTTGAATATAACTTGATGATATCGCCTTTGTAACATTCAAAGCCACAATTTCAAAACTTGGATTTGTTGTTGTCATGTCAAAGTCTTTAAATTCACCTTCAACCTGCAACTGATAATTTCCTTTATATACAAAGCCTCTTTCATTTGTTGAAATAGAATTTGGCAATTTGTAAGAAATCATATAATATCCACTTGCAAGCAAACTTGTCACATCTTTTCCACCATCATCAACCACCGTAAATGATTTCACGAGTTGTGCAACATTTCCAAGAGAAACTTGTCCATAAGTGTAAGAATTGTTTGTCAATTCTACTGCCAGCGTTGCTTTAAGTTTTGTTATTTCTCCAAGTACTGTGCTTGAAGAAAGAGCATAGTTTGACAAGTTTTCGGTAGAGTTTTTCTGCAAAAGTTCCAAGCCTACTTTGATGTTTGTGCCAACATGTGCTGTTGCATAATTTGCAACTATATATATACCACTTTCAAAGTCATTTAAATCTATCGCATTCAAAGACAAATCAAAATATCCAACATTTTGTCCGTTATAAACTTTTTGCAAATTGATTTTTGATACATCAATAACAATTTTTCCATTTGTAAATTGATAGCCTTGTGCAAATTCAACATAACTATAATATTTTTGCATTTCTTCATCAAGCACAAAGGCATAAGTGTAAACATTGCTGTCCACAACCTTGTCGAAGTATTCGTTATTGAAGAATTTCGCAGAAATATGTTGTGCTTTAGCCTTCAAGAGATTTAAGATTGTTTCATTTTCAACATATTCACCAGCAGAAACATCAAAGAGTGTCAAAGTAAATTCTTTTATCATGTTTGTGCCATTGAAGATTTGAAGTTTGAAATCATTTGTGAGATTTATTGTATAACCTTCTGCACTGTAAGCCACTTCTGTGTGCATTGGATTTTGAGCAGTCACTTCATATGCCAATCTCAAAATTCCGCTTGATTTAATTTCAAATTTCCCAATAGGTGTTGTCTGTCCATCGGCAGTCAACACACCATCTTCAAATAATGTTACATCGCCAAGTTTGAAGATATAGTTTTTCTTATAATCTTGCATAATGTCTTGTAAGAAAATGTCATATTCTCCAACATCTTCGCCAGCAGTTCTTGACAATTTCAATTCGACAACTTCGTTTTTCAACGAAATTTCTTTTGTCATTTCTTTTTCTTTGCCATTGAAGTTTTTAGATGTCGAGAAGTCGTATGCTGCCAAATCTACTGTGCTTGGATTGATTGTGAAGATAAATTGTTTTTGATTTTCTTCAACTCCAATCAAATCAAAAATATCTTCATCAAAACATATCATAATTCGATAAGTGCCCGCGTTTTTGAGTGTCGACACCTCTCCACCATTGAAGAATGCTTTGAAATAAATCGAACCCGTTGTTACATAGTGAAGTTGTTGAACTGTTGCATTTTCGCTGTATTTTTCATAAATTCTGTCATACAAGAAATAATCAACTTCCACTTCCCAATCATTCATATGGTCAAGAGCATCATAAGTGATTGTCACAGATTTTTCTTCAGGCAGAACAATCTTGTCAATGATATGTTTCTTAAATTCCAAAGAGAACTCAACTTCAATTCTTGAAGATGTGTTTGCAGAATCTTCCAAACATACAGCAAATTGAGCATTCATTGTGGCAACGACAACAAGTTTATATATTCCACTTTCTGCAGAACTTCCTTGTTCTTTCAGCTTCAAAATTTCTTCATTTGAAATCTTTGTATCTCCGAAATACCACTCGTATGTATAATCATAAATGTCTGTGTTTTGGTTTGTTATTCTAACAACTTCTGATACGGACAAACTATCAAATGATTTTACCGCCGTAACATAGTTTTCAAGAAGTTGTTTATATTGCATCTCTTCTGCAAACCATTTTGCTTCCAAGTTTACTATTGCGTGTCTTGTGTCTGGAGTGATTCCTTCAAAGACACTTCCATTTCCGCTGTCAATACCAGTAAAAATATTTCTGTAATCAACTGTCTCTCCTGTTGGAGTTTTTGCTTTCAAACTTGCAAGTGAAAATCCTTTTTCTTGTGGCATATTCAAATCAGAAACAGTAGAATACCCAAGTCTCAACACTGATGATGTCGCTGTTGATGGAGTGTAGTTTGCAGGGAAATTGAGGTTGTATTTCACCAAAACCAAATCAGTGTAAACTGCATAATATTGCTTTGATGTTAAACCATCTTGTGAAAGAGTAATGTCGGCCTTGTTTACAACATAAGTTGTTTGATTTTCCATTGTCCCATCAATGTTGTAGATAGGATTGTCTATCCATTTATATAAACCAATATAGTCGTTTATATCTTTTGAAATTGTTGAAACAACTACACTTGTTACCGTTTGATTTATGAAAACACTAACAGTGTTCGCATTATTTTTTGCAATTTGATAAATCAAAACTCCATTGTCAGAATAAGAACCTTCATCAAGACCATTTGACGAATAAACATTTTTGCTTACCCCTCTCAATGTGTAGTTGACTCTTGTAATTCTCAAAAGTCCACTTGCCATAGCATCTTGAATTGTTTCAAATTCGATAGAGCCATTGTCGTTTGTCAAATATTTTGCATCAAATGTCAAATTTGCGACACCTTTTGTATTCAAAATTGTAAAGACATCGCTCTCATCCATAATCATATCAAAATATGAAGAAACATTTTGGTATGTGGTTGCACCTTCGCTTATCACTCTTTGCAAAATTGTCACACCTGTGATATACAAATAATTTTCATCATTTGTAAATGAGAATTTTGTGTCATTATCTTTGTTACCTGGTGCAGATGTATAAACGCTCGCCTTGATATACAAATCATCTACCAAAGAATAATAAGTTTCATCGTTATAAGCCAAAACATCACGCTTGCCTTGCCAGTCAACTTGCTTGTTTTCAATTCCTGCTTCAAAGTAAGCATTCTTGACTTGTTCAAGATTTTGAAGAACAATTTGCTCTGGCATCAAATATGCTCTTCCAACATATAAGTAAGCATTGTCGTCATTATCATAAAGAACTTCATAGTTTGCAAGATAATTTGTGATAGCATCATTATTTTGCAAATAAATTCTAAAGTCATAAGAATTTCTTGCTTTCATTGTCGAAATTGTTCCAGAAGACATAATTGCCGAATTTACCAAAAGTTCTGATTTTATGCTCTCAACAGTATCTGAAACAAGTTGCATTTCATCATAACCATCAACTGTCATTTGTGTATCTGCAAGACTGTGGTCGTAATAAGCGAAAAACTTGAGTTGTTCCAAAAGTTGAGTTGCGCTATCTGCATTTTCGGTCAAATAGTCAATATATGAGGCATAATTCCATTCTTTATAAATCCTATATTCACTACCATCATTTGTAGCTGACATATAATAATATTTTGTCATCACATAATTATAAATATCAGTTGCCTCAACATCATTTGAAATAGTTTTATCATTTGCTTTCATAAGGCTTGCAAAACCTTCCAAAGTTGTGCAAGCATCAAGTTGAGATTTCATTGTTGCTGAAACAAATCCACTCATCATTCTCTTTGCATTTTCAAGATAAACTTTGTCTGAAATTTCAAAAGAAAGATTTGCTTTGTTTACTGTAATATAAAGTTCAAAGTTTGTTGAGAAAACGTTTCCACCATTCAAATAAAGTGCCTTGTCCACAACTTCAATTGTGAAATTTGCCCAATACCAGCCTGCATTCTTAACTTTGAAATTCATATCACTAGCAGATGAAACTGTCGCATTATTTGATGACAACACAGTTTCAATTTTTGCATGAATGTTGTCTGACAATGTTATAGAAAGATTATTTTCGTTTGTTGAAATGATGTATTTTGTATCTCCGTTATATCCCAAATTAAAATATTCTACCAAATAGACTGTTTGAGAACTTCCAGTATATGTAAGAGCAGGTAATGTAGTTGAATTTAAGGTTAAGTCAAGATAGTTTTCATCAAAAATCCATCTTGCATAGAGTGTCAAAACGACATCTTTTGCCATATCTTTGTCACAAGACAAAATTTGATTATTGAAGATTGTTTCATCTGTGATTTCTTCACTCAATCTTCCACTAACTGCATAAATTCCGTCAAATACAAAACCTTCTCTTTTTGGCAACAATTCACTGAGTTTGAGAATGTTGAGTTTTTCATCATCAAGACTCAAACTTTCAAAAGTTGAGTCATAGTCCAAATAAAGGTCAAGCACAAAAGTTTGTTGTTGCTTCTCTTCTATGTCAATTTGTTCTCCACCCTTGACTGAATAAGAATTTGCACTGTTTAAAGCAATTTGAATTTTGTATGGTTTTTCTACCCAATTCGCATACAAAATGATATTGTCACCTTTGACAAACTTTCCATCACTATCAAAGACATCAAAGATATTCACTATAGAAAACTCTCTATCCAAAACGATGTCTGTTCCATCTTGTTTGAGAGACCAACTATCCACTCTATAACCAATTCTTGCAACAGATGAAAGGTCTTGAATTGAGCCAAGTGTAGCAAGCGAATAAGTTCCGGCCTTATATTTATAAACATTTGTGTCATATTCGACTTCAACGCTCACCGTGTCAACATTTTTAAAGTTTCCACCATTTGGATAGAATGTAACATAATATGTGTTTGGTGTCCAAAGTCTATAGAAATGCAAAGTAACTTCATTTGAATCACCTGAGAAATAATTTTCTAGCAAATCAATTCTGTTTCCAGTTTCAATTGTATCTCCGCTTGTTCCGTTTACATTTGTCCAAGCCCAGAAGTTGTTTCCAGATGTGGTATAACCAATTCTATCCTTAAACAAATCGTCAACAACAAGTCCGCTTACACCTTCATTGTCCAAAATTCCGTCAAGTCCAAAATTGAGATAAAGACTTGTTCCAAAATAAACTTTGTTTAATTTGAAAACTTTTTCAGTGGTAACAACATCACTTTCATCGTTTGTGTCACCTTTGACAATTCCGTTTGCCTTCTTGTCTCCATAAGCAGTGTTTCCTGTCCCAGAATTGAAATCAATGATTGCAGTCTTTTGTCTTAAAATTGGCATAAGAATATAATTTTGAGAATTTGCTGTTTGCCCTTTCTCTATTTTTTGTTTCAAAATTGAATAAACATCAACATTGTTTTCTGTCCAATCGACAACTTCAATTTTGTCTCCATTTGCATCTTTAACAATTTCTCCATCAATTCCATAAAGTCTAAATCCTACATAATAATACCCCAAATTTCGTCCATCGCCATTCTTGACAAGCGATGCGTTTGAAAATTGAGTATAATTTGCAGATGCTGACTCATCTCCAGAAAAATATGTATACTTCAAAGTGTCATAAATATATCCGTTCCATCTAAATCCAATCCCTGACAATCCCAGATTCCCAGCATATCTAATAGGGCTTGTGGTTGTCCCATTTTCTTCATAAATTACAACACTTTCAGAAAGAGTAATTGACATCTCCTTTCTTTGATAAATTGCATAGATTACAATTTTGTATTTGCTGTTTTTATTGTCACGAGCAAAACCTCTCAAATAATTTTGACTATAAGCAAATCCAATTGTTGCTTTATTTGTTGCAAGCGGTGTATTTGAAACACCAACATCTTTTTGGATAACTCTTTCATAGTTTACACCATTGATATACCAACCATAGAATGAATAACCAACATTTGTATTATCCATGTATGTGTTAAGTTCAATAGCATCATCATATTTGATGTTTTCAGTTTTGTTTGCTGCAGTAACAATTTTTGATGTTGCATCTTTTGTCAACTTTTCTGTATCAACATTTCCATTTGCATCAACAAGAGTATCATCAAGTTTTATAAATCTCGTTTCACTAGAAAGTTCATACAAAACATCTGTGCACAAAATCTCAACATCATAATGCCCAGCCACAAGGTCATAACCTGTCTCGGATTGTCCATATACAAATCCAAAATTAAATTTGTCATATGAATATTCATATTGATTGTCTCCTATTAAGGTATAACCATCTCCAGAAAACAATCCAAATTGTTGTGCTTTTGACACTTTTAAATATTTTCCGTTATATTCGTTAAAATCTTTTATAAATTTACCTTGTGGATCATCTTCCGGATTTGTGTAAGAAACATTTATTCTCAAATTATATGTACTTGTCGTTTTTTCTACAACACCTGGAATGCTACCAGAGTTATAAAGCGTGGCACCTACATCACCACTTCTTTCTGCAAAAAATCTATAATAGTTTGTTGACACCACAGAAAATTTAATCAGTTTTTCGTCTGCAGTTGTAGAATAAAGACTTTCTTTTGCGATTATTTTAGGGGCAACACTTTTCGCAGGTGCACCTTCACTTCCAAAATCAACAATCTCTCCTTCCGCATTAAGGTATTTTACATTAAATGTGAAATATGCTTGTGTATATATTGTAGATGCAACAATAGGTTTAGTCAATTCAATAATATCTTCAAAAGAAATAACAAATTTTGTCTCCGCTCCATTTCCATTACGTTTCTTTACTGTTGTTTTTGCACTGCCATTTGGTTTTGAATCTGTAGGAGTAAAAGTTGAAATGTTATTAAACTCTGTTGAATCGCCTTCAGTTGTGAAAATCATTGCAAATGTAGATTTTGTATAATATTCAAGCGTGTATTGCAAATCATTATTATACATAAGCCTTGCAATTTCTGTAAGTTCAACCCCATTTACATCCACTTCATACAAATAAACAAATTGATGCTCAGCATCATTAGTTCTATATGTAATATATTTGTATGCAAAATATCTCTCTTCTACACCTGACGAAGCATCAGTATTCAATGTATATCTCATCATCACACAATCATCAATGCAGTAATCAGTAATATCAACAGAATCATAAGCTCCAAAAGATGTCATGATTCTCTTGTTTTTGAAATCAACTCCAACATATTTGTTTCCTGCGTCAGTGTTGAAAGTTGAATTAAAACTTTGATTTGTGCCAGCCACAGCACCCATTTCATGATAAACACCAGTTTTGCTTTTTATAGCCACATTCTTCCAATTTGAAACCATTGGAGAGAAACCCAAATAAACTCCAGCACCAATCGTTACAGAATTTGTGTGAAGAATTCTGCCAATCGAGAAATTTATAATATAATCACCAATCAAATTGTAAAAATAAACTTCTCCGCCATCGCTATCGAATAACAAAGTTCCAAAATTTTTGTCATATACTACATTGTCTCTATAAACCCCAGCTGTAGTATTCGCAGCGAAACTGTATCCTTCGTTAAGTTTTACCTTCAATTTAAGCCAATCACCAGATTTTGCACTATAAAGAGTGTTGAATGAAAAACTCATTTGATTGTTTTCAAGTGAAACATTTGATGCTGAAACAGATTTTTCTTCATCACTTGAGATAAACTCAATAGAATCGATAGCTTCATTTAAATCAAAATCGCCTGCAAATTTTTTGTCAACATCACTGCTTACTATTTTTTCAAACTTTACAACAAATTGCTTGTCTTCTTCACTTGTTCCTTGCCAATCCACAAAGACAATCTTGTTTTCATTGATAATATCTTCAACAGTTTCATCTTCAATCAAATCGCCAAAGTTTGATGAAGAATAGTTTCCATAAAGATTTGCTTTTCCATTTGCACCTTTTGTAAAAGTAAAATCTCCATTTCTTAATGTCTTTGTCTGTCCATTTGCATCTATATATTGAGGAATATTTCGAATATCTTCATTTTCATAATCACTGAAATTTGAATCATACTCTGCATAAAAAATCTTATAAACAGCATTTTTTATTCCTGTAACACTTCCTGTCATGTCAACCTTAACCAAAGAATTTGCATGATAATTATATGCTTGCCATGGTTCATCTTTAGGTGCAAAAGCCCCAAGTTCATATGCATTGTAAACAACTTTTACTTGAATAGCAGTGCTAGGATTAACTTTCCCGGGATTATCTGGATCAAAACCATTATTTTCCCAAGTTACACTCAAACCACTTGTAACAGAATTTCCTATTGTAAAGTTTAATGTCAGTTCTGATACTTTTTTGCCTTTTGTTGAAATCATCAAACTCTGAACTTCATTGTTTGCTGTGTAAACATAACTCTTTGCCTTGAAACCTTTTTTGATAACTACATCACCTGCAGTTGTAGAAAGTTGTGGCAAACTTGCACCAAATGTGCTGTCAATTTTTTGAGTAATGACATCTACTTTTACATCTTCGCTTCCCCATTCAGAATTTCCATTTTCCCAAACCATATTCTTATATTTGCTGTCTTGCGGAAGCACCAAAAGATGATAATTTGCTCTATACAAAATTTTTGTTGTTTTAGTTACTTTCCCACTTTGGTCAACTTCTTGATTCATTTTATAAAAGTTTCCGCCCACGCCATCAATAGCAATATCATATCCATAATAAATGTTTGCATTTGCTCCTTTTTCAGTTTTCGAAAGGTCAAAATTTTCTTTTACAATATTTCCTATCAGACTTGTATTGTTTTTCCCATAAAAAACATACAATGTGGCGCTATCCGAAACTTTTCCAACTGGATTTACAGAAACCGTCTCGTCTCCCAAAGTATATTCAGCATTTGATGTATCAATACAATTGACAATATATGTATTGCCTTTTACCAAACCAATAAAAGATCCAACTTGTCCTTGACTCCCTGGATTGATAAGTGTTGTTCTGATATAATCCACTTGTCTAAGTTGCAAATTTTTGATAACAGCATTTTCTGTCACACCAAAAAGTCCATGATAACTAAATGTTTCTTGCAAAGAACATGTCAATCCATAAATAGAATGGTTGTTTCCATCAAACACTGCACTAAATGGAGTTGCAATGCTTCCGATTGGTTGCCAAGTTTTACCTGACAAATCAATATCATTTTGCAATGCGTAATATTTCCCACTTGCATAATTGAAAGAAACCCAACCAAGGTCAGCCGCTGTTTCAATCAAATATGGAGATTCTGCTGTTCCTGAACCTTTCAATGGATTTGTTGTGCTATATTCATCATCATTATTTGGATTTCCTCCATTATAAGAATCACGAATATATGGCAAGCCAGTATTGATGCCAGCAGTAATTCTCCATACTAAATTAAAATCCCAAGAATCTTCTTCCCCTGACCCATCATCTCTTGTTTGCGTCCAATAACGAATATTATTATAAAAGCCTGCAGTTCGTGCCAACTGATTAAGTTGTTCACCAAAATCAGCACCAAGGGCAGCTGTTGCAGATTTTTCATCAATAAGCTTCCCATTTCTCAAATAACACTCCGCAGCATTCGTAGAATACAAACCTTTAAGTGTCATGCTCGATTTATTTTGAGTTGGTGTATAGAAAACTGTTGTCACAGCATTTTTTTGATAATCCTTCAATTTTTCGGCATTAACAGCACCAAAATTAAAAGAATCCAAAAGACTAACCGAATTTTTAACTACTGTGTTTGGAACAAATCCAACAAGTCCTCCTACTGATCCATTTCTAGTGTTTAATATGTAATTTATATCAGAAGCATTGTAGCAGTTTTTAATTGCAAAATATGCAGCAGCCATACTTGAACCTTGATAAGGTAAAACTCTACCTACCAAGCCACCTGTTCTTACAGCAATGTTTTGAGTAACACTGTCATTTATTCCAGCAACATTTATTTCACCAAAATTGTAAGAATTGTAAATAGCTGTATAGTGAGTCGTATCCATTGCTGAAGCAGAACCAACAAGACCACCAATGTCACCAGCAATGCCAACTTTTACATTCACTTCACTTTCTGAATAACATCCGTAAAGACTAGCATGAGTTCCAGCCCCCAAAACACTTCCAAAAGAGAAAGTGCTTGATGTGCTTGAAGAATCAATTTTGCCATCAACGTCAAGAGAAGATTTGATATTTACAAGTTTTCCATTTGAGCTTTGACCAACCGTCCCTCCAATATATGCTGTTGCGTTTGCCGACAATGCAAGGTCAACTGACATCGTCCCAATCGCAGAACAATTTTGTATATATGTGTTTCCATAACTACTTTCGTTTTGTGCACTATTTGAAACTTTAATTTGTCCAACAAGAGCACCAACATAATAATCTGTCAATGAAGAAGATGTCTTAACTTCAACTTCACAATTTTTTAAATGAACACCTTCAATTCTTCCATATTCTCCAACATAACCAAAAAGTCCAGTATATTTTTGAGTCGTTGAAAGTTTCATATTATAGATTGAATGTCCCTCTCCATTAAATCTTCCTTGAAAAACATTCACACTGTTACCAATCGGAGTCCACACATGACCATCAAAATCTAGGTCTGTTTCAAGATGAATAATTTTGCTGAATCCAGTTTCACTTTTAAAAGTTTGTCCATTGTTTACGAGATAAGCAAAATAAGAAAAACCCTTGGCACTGCGAATATAATACTCTGTCGCATTGTCATCATAAAAATCCGCACTAGTGAGATCATTTGCATTTGTAACAGTCCTACCGTCCCAAACACTAGTGTCCAAACTTATTGCGGAAGCATTTCCAGTTTGCAAATTGAAATAGCCTAAAGTTCCACAAATTCCAAATATAAAAATGAGTAAAGCCAGCAATTTCCTTTTCATCTCTTTCTCCTTGATTTAGGTAGACTCCTAAATCTATTTCAATTATACAAAAATTGAAGAAAATAAACAAATAAAAATTTATA
>ERZ779888.331-NODE-331-length-58706-cov-4.443641_pt1 | contig 58706 bp, 46 predicted proteins | sample MGYA00511245_ERZ779888 | MGnify/ENA primary metagenome ERZ779888 (study PRJEB29588, sample SAMEA2155255) | human gut metagenome | biome: human gut; feature: human-associated habitat; material: faeces | place: Denmark | collected 2008/2010 ...
AAATCGTTTACCTGCTTTGCCGTCCGATTAAAATCGATTATTCCGTCTTCTTTGGTAAGCATTCTGCAGTGCGTCGCTTCGCTCTCGTCCTGTTTTACCCATTTAAGGTTACCCTTTTCAGTATCGTCGAGAGCCTTAACTATGAGTTCCGCTCCGACTTCGGATAATTTTAACAACGCTTCTTCGCTGTTTTCGTCGGTAAGTCTTATCGCCTTTTTTAGAAGCATATCGCCGGTGTCGACGCCGAGTTCGGTTTTCATAATCGTTACGCCGAGTTCTTCGTCGCCGTTTATGATCGCCCACTGAACCGGGGAAGAGCCGCGGTACTTCGGCAGTAAAGACGCGTGCACGTTGTATATAGGGCATATATCGAGTATGTTTTGGCGTAAGATTTGTCCGTAAGCGCAAGTAACCATAACGTCGGGATTTAGCGCGCGCAAAGTTTCTTCCCCTTCTTTGGATACCTTATCGAACTGCATTACGTTAAGTCCTTTGCCGAGTGCATAAGCCTTAACCGCTCCGACGGTAATTTTTTTTCCTCGTCCGTTCACTCTGTCGGGTTGCGTAACGACGCCTACGACTTCGTGAGAAGAATTTACTATTGCGTCGAGAACGTTAACCGCAAAAACGGGCGTTCCGAGAAAAACAACTTTCATTACTCTTTTCCCTCGTATTTTTTCGTATAGAAAAGTATGCCTTCGAGATGGTCGAGTTCGTGGCAAACCGCTCTGGCTGGCAATCCGGTAAGTTCTTTTTCGTATTTTTCACCCTTTCTGTCGTAGGCTCTGAGCGTTATTTTATAAGGACGCAAAACTTTGCAATTCTTAGAAGAATCCACGCTTAAACAGCCTTCTTCGTCAATTTGTTTACCTTCTGCCGCTATAATCTGCGGATTTACCATTTCGAGTTTTTCGTCGTCCGCTTCGACTACCGCAATTCTTCTCAAGTATCCGATTTGCGGTCCCGCAAGCCCGACGCCGTCCGCTTTGCGCATCGTGTCGAACATATCGTCGAGAAGTTCTCCGAGTTTATCGTCAAAAACCGTCACCTCACGGCATCTTTTGAAAAGTATATCGTTGTCTTCCTGAAAAATCTTTCTTACTGCCATTTTTCGCCTCCGTAGTTATCTCATATTCGTCGGATTGATTTCGACGAAAGTGGTTACGCCTTTTACCGCTATTTTTTCCGCCGCCTTATATACGAGCGGCAAAACTTCGTTCACTCCTTCTTCCCGTATCCATACCACTATCTGAAAACGGAACTCGTTGCTTATTCTCTTTATCGGCGCACGCATTGCCTGAACTCTGAAAAGCGCAGGATTTTCCGCTTTTATCGCGCGCATATATTCGTACCCTTGTCTTGCCGACGCTATCGCTTTTTGCTCGTTTTCGCTTTTAACAAGCACTCTCGCTATCTTCGAAAACGGCGGAAAGGACGTATTTTCTCTTATATTGTTTTCTTTTTCAAAAAATCCGACGTAATCGTAATTTCTTGCAAAGCGATAAACGTAATGATTCGGGTTATACGTCTGAATTATTACTTTCCCTTCTTTTTCGTCCCTTCCCGCTCTTCCCGCTACCTGCGTAATTTGCTGGAAAGTGGTTTCGTTGCTTCGGTAATCGCTACCGTACAAACTTAAATCCGCGTCGGGAACACCCACGAGCGTAACCGATGCGAAATCGTGTCCTTTTACTATCATTTGCGTTCCGACGAGTATATCCGCTTCTTTACGGGCAAACGACGACAATATCTGCGCTGTTGAATCCTTACCCGACGCAGTGTCGTTGTCCAAACGCAAAAGTCTTGCTTTCGGAAACAGTTCGGCAAGTTTTTCCATTACCGTTTCCGTTCCCATTCGTCCTAAACTTAACTTATCGCTGCCGCACTGCGGACACAGGTCCAAATTGTAGAACTGCTTTCCGCAATAATGGCATTTAAGCGTGTTGTCTTCTTTATGATACGTTAGGTTGACTTCGCAGTCCGTACACATCGGAACGTAACCGCACTGCTTGCACCGTACGAACGAAGCGAACCCCCTTCTGTTGATGAAAATCATCGCCTGATTTCCGTCTTTCAGGGTTTTGTCGAGTTCGCTCAGAAGTTTGCGAGAGAACAAACCGTTGTTCCCTTCTCGTATTTCCCTTCGCATATCGACGAATTCCATATCCGGAAGAGAACGCTTGTTGGCGCGATTTTTCAGCGTAATAAGTTTATATTCGCCTTTAACGGCTCGATAATAGGTCTCAAGCGACGGAGTCGCACTGCCGAGTACAAGTTTCGCTCCGTTGTATTTTCGCCTGAATTCCGCAATATCGTGCGTATGGTATCTAGGATTCGACTCGCTTACGTAACTAGTGTCGTGTTCTTCGTCGATTACGATTATTCCTACGTTTTTAAGCGGCGCGAATATCGCGCTCCTTGCCCCCAAAGCGACTTTCGCTTCGCCTGTAAGAAGTTTTCTCCATTCGTCGAAACGTTCTCCGTCGCTCATTCCGCTATGGATAAGAGCAACGCCGTCGCCGAACCTTCTGCGAAAAACTCCGAGCATTTGCGGTGTAAGACTGATTTCGGGAACGAGCATAATCGCGCTTTTGCCGAGTGCGAGCGTTCTTTCTATTGCCGCCATATATACTTCCGTCTTACCGCTGCCCGTAACCCCGTGCAAAACGCAGGGCTTGTCGCTCGTCATTATGCTTTCTACGGCGTTTTTCTGTTCGTCGGTAAGCGTTATTTTCTTTGCTTCGGCAACCACTCCTTTAAGCGGAACTCGGTTTACCGTAACCGTTTCTTTATGTAAAATCCCTTTTTCGATAAGGGCTTTGACGCAACCTGCGCCGTATTTTGCGGATAAAACGGTTTCAAACTCTCCGTTTTCGTTTATTTCTTCGATTAAAGCAAGTTGTTTCGGCGAGTTCTTCCTTATCAAGGTCACTGCAAGTTTTTTGTCTACGTCAAGCGTAATAAAACCGCGCGTAAGTTCTCTTACCTGTCCGCCCCTGAGTTTGGAAGGTATGCTAAGCCTTAAAGTATCGGCGTATCGGAGATTGTTGTATTTTTTGAGATATTCGCTTAACGCTATCATCTCGGGAATTATCGGCGTAAACTCGTCGAGTTTTCGAATAATGTTTTTCGTAGCGATGTCGGTGCTTTCTTTCGTTCCTACGACAAACCCTTCTATCGTGCGCTTGCCGAAAGGAACCAGCACTCTGCTCCCGACTTCCACGTCGAATTCGGACGAATAATCGAAAACTCTGTCCACTTCGGAGTTGCTTACGTCAACGATAACTCTGTAAATCATAGCGAAACTATCCCGTCGAGTATCACGTCCGCAAGTTCTCTTTTCGTCATTATCGGCAAACTTTCCGTTCTGCCGTCGGCAAAAATAATCGTCGCGACGTTCGTGTCGCAGTTAAACCCTGCGCCTTCTTTCGTCACGTCGTTTGCGACGACCATATCGGCATTTTTCTTAATGAGTTTTTGCGCGGCGTTTTCAAGCAGATTTTCCGTTTCCGCAGCGAACACGACAAGCGTTCGTCCGCCTTTGATCTCGCCTATTTTAGCGGCGATATCCGGGTTTTTAACAAGTTCGAGAGTAAGCGTATCCGACTTGATTTTTTGCGAAAACCTGTTTTTCACTCTATAATCGGCAGGAGCCGCGCTCATAACGAAAGCGTCGCAATTCTTTTCCTCGTTCATAACCGCTTCGAGCATATCGTTCGTGCTTTTAACGGACACGACTTTGCAATCCGCAGGAATTTTTGCGCTTACCGAACCGCATATCAGCGTAACCAGTCCGCCGCGGGCAATCACCGCTTCCGCTATGGCAAAACCCATTTTCCCGGAAGAACGGTTACCGATAAACCGCACTCCGTCGATGTCTTCCGTAGTTCCGCCTGCGGTAACGAGAACTCGTTTCCCGCGGAAGTCGGCTATCGGCGTGAGCAATTTATCGACATACCCGACGATATTGACGGGTTCTTCCATTCTTCCTACGCCTTTATCTCCGCACGCAAGAAGTCCTTCGGTAGGTTCGACGATATGTACGCCTCGTTCTTTCAGTATTTGCAGGTTTTTCTCGTTTGCGTCGGCAACGTACATTTTCGTGTTCATTGCAGGGCAAACTACTTTTATCGCCTCGGTTGCGGCAAAAGAGGTGGTCAGCATATCGTCGGCGACTCCGCCGGCAAATTTTGCGATAACGTTCGCCGTTGCCGGAGCAACGAGAAAAACGTCCGCCCATTTGGCGAGCGATATATGCTCCACGTCGTAGTGCGGTTTTTCTTCGAACATATCTTTGATAATCGCATTTTTTGAAAGCGTCTCGAAAGTAAGCGGAGCAACGAACTCCGTCGCATGCTCGGTCATAACGACTTTTACGTTATATCCGAGTTTTTTTAACCTAGAAACGATTTCGCACGACTTATAAGCGGCTATGCCGCCGCTGACGCCGAGAACAACGTTCTTCACTTTTATTGACCGACCTTAACTATTACTTTTCCGTCGTAAATTTCCTGAGCGGCGTAAGAAATCGGTTTCATTCCGCTTTCTTCGAGTTCTTTCGCTTTCGTCGCGCTGAGTTCCCTCGCTCTTTTTGCAAGTCCGCATACGAGTGCATAACGGCAAGGCGTTTTGGTAATAAGTTTGTCAATGGGGGGTTCGATCATCATAATGCAAAATTCTCCTTTTACTTTATTTTACAGGTCCTTGTGACCTAAAATGATTTTGTCGATGTTTTTTATGTTCCGCGATACTTTCTGCCGTTCCGCTTCGATTATCGCGTCAACTTTGCGTACGCAACTGTCGAGATCGTCGTTGAGTACGACGTAGTCGTAATCGTACGCGCAGGGAAGTTCTTTCTTGCACTTCGCCATTCTTTTCGCAATTTGCTCTTTCGTTTCCGTCTTCCTGTCTTCCAAACGTCTTTTCAGTTCGGTCAGATCGGGCGGAACGATAAAAATGCTTACGCACTGATGCTTTTTTCTTACGTTTTCGGCACCCGTCGTTTCGATTTCCAGAATTACGTCCTCGTTTCTCGAAAGTTTGTCGTCTACTTCCTTTCTCGGCGTGCCGTAACCGGTGTCGAACGCTTCCACGTATTCGTACATTCCGTCGCTTTCCACGAGTTCGCGAAAACGCTCTTTCGTGATAAAGTAGTAATGAACGCCGTCTATCTCGCCCTCTCTCGGTTTTCTCGTGGTAACCGACACGTTGACGGATATGTCCTTCATATCTTCGCAGACGCGCTTAAGAACCGTTCCTTTCCCGACTCCGCTCGGTCCGCTTATTACGAATAAAATTCCTCTTCCTCTACTCAATGTTTTGCACCTGTTCCCTGAATTTTTCCAGTTCGTTTTTAGCGGCAAGCACCTTTTGCGTAAGCGTAAGGTCGTTGCTCTTAGAACCGGTCGTGTTTATTTCTCTGTTGATTTCCTGCACGAGAAAATCAAGTTTTTTGCCGACTTCGTTCTTCTCTTCCATAAGGGAAAAACCGTGACTTAAATGTGCGCGAAGTCTTGTGATCTCTTCGTCAATGTTGCATTTATCTGTAAAGCACGCAATTTCGGTAAGAAAACGCGATTCGTCGATTTCTACCCCGGACAAAACTTCTTCCATTCGTTGTTTCAGTTTTTTTGCGTAGTTTTCCGCAACCGCAGGCGCGCGCAGCGCTATCTCTTCAACGATTTTTTCCAAATTTCCCAGTCTGAAACAAAGTTCTTTCTTTAACGCTTCCCCTTCCTTTTCTCTCGCTTTCAAAAGATTAAGACACGCCTCTTCCGTGGCTGCTTTCGCAAGCGAAACGAGTTCTTCTTCGTCCGCTTCGTCGGGTTCGACCGTAACGACTTCGGGCATACGAAGAATTTGAGACGCCGTCAAATCGTTGTTTACGCCGATTTTTTCGAGTTCTTTCGCCGCCGTAAGGTATTGCTTTGCAAGCGGTAAGTCGACGAGCACTTCTCCCCTGTCGTCACGCATATCTCTGTATCCGACGAAAACGTCCGCGTGTCCGCGTTTTACGTATTTCTTGACAACTTCTCTGATCGCGTCCTCGGCAAAGAAAAGCGCGCGCGGCGATTTAACCGACAAGTCGAGAACTTTATGATTAACCGTCTTTACGTCAACCGTAATTTTTATCCCGTTCCGTTCGGCCAAACCTTTCCCGAACCCCGTCATACTCTTCATTTCAGCATTCTCCGATTTTCGATTTTTCGATAGTATACCACACATCTTAAACACTGACAAACGTTTTTATATATTTTATATAAATAAATGCGCCCGAACGGGCGCACAAAAAGCGAACAAAGCGTAGACAGAAACGAAATAAAGGTTAATTCCGTATTCGGCAAAACGAACGCCGATCAAAGTATCAGACCGTTCTCTCTGAGCACCGACAAAAACTTGTCTTCGTCCCAAATTTCCACACCGAATTTTTTTGCTTTATCGAGTTTGCTTCCGGCTTCCTCTCCGGCAATAACGAGATTGACGGATTTAGAAACGCTGTCCGAAGTTTTTCCGCCGAGTTCTTTTATAACTTCCGCCGCCTGCGATCTTTTGAACGCAACGAGTGAACCGGTCAAAACCACGTTTTTACCGCTTAAAACGCCTTCTTTCTTCTCTTCCGTGCGGATTTTTACGCCTTTTTCGAAAAGTTTTTCTATTTGAGCGGAATTTTCTTCGTCGTCGAAAAACTTGCGTACGTTTTCCGCCATAATAAGACCGAAATCGTCGAGAGAAACGAGTTCTTCGACGCTTGCCGCTCTGATTTTTTCGAATGATCCGAAATGGTCGGCAAGTTGTTTTGCCGTTTTCTTCCCGATAGCCGGAATACCCAAAGCAAATACGAACCTGTCAAGGGTTACGTCCTTACTTTTTTCGATTCCGGCAAGTAAATTCGTTATTTTTTTATCCTTAAAACCGTCTAATTTGAACAATTTTTCGGCGGTAAGTTCGTATAGTTGATACGGATGTTTCAGTCCGAATTCGTTATAAAGTTGCTCTGCGGTTTTTTCGCTGAAACCGTCTATATCCATACACGATTTTTGCGCAAAATGATCCAAAGTCGCAACGATTGCGGGCGCGCATTTATCGGGATTCGTGCAGTACAAAAACGCCCCTTCTTCCTTGACCGGCGCACCGCAGGCAGGACACTTGTCGGGCTTGGGCACGTCAACGGATTCCGGCAACAAAGCGGCTAGCCCCGTTATCTCGGGTATTACGTCGTTACTTCTTCTGATGAAAACTCTGGAATGTAACTTTATTCCCTTCTTTAGGATATCGGAATAGTTGTTTAGGGTAGCCCTTTTAACGGTTACGCCCATAAGATCAACCGGTTCGAGAACGGCAAGCGGATTTAGTTTGCGAGTTCTGGACACCTGCCACACGACGTCGTCGAGAACGGTAGTAACCTCTTCCGCTTCGAATTTATACGCAAGCGCCCATCTTGGGAATTTCTCGGTAAATCCGAGTTCTTCTCTTATAGCCATCGAGTTGATTTTTAACACCGCCCCGTCTATCAAAAAATCAAGATCAGGTCGATTTTTTTCAATTTTATCAATTACTTTTTGTGCCTCGTTTTGCGACTTTACAAGCGTAAAAACATCGTCTGTCAAGAAACCGTTTTCTATTAAAAACGAATGAACTTCTTCTTGCGTTTTGAAAGTTTTACCGGCAGAATAACCGATATTATACGCTACGAAATCGAGTTTCCTCGCAGCGGTTACCGACGGATCGAGATTTCGAATCGCGCCGGCTACGCCGTTTCGGGCGTTTTTAAGCGGAACAGCCGCCGTTTCGTTATAACTTTTTAACGAACTCAAACGCATAAGCCCTTCGCCCTGAATTTCTATTTCGCCTTTATACGGGATCGTGAGCGGCACGCTTTTTATCGTTTTTACCTGAGCGGTAACGAGTTCTCCCGTTATTCCGTCTCCGCGCGTAGCGGCAGAAACGAGCAAACCGTCTTTGTACGTTATTGACAAGGTCAAACCGTCGAATTTATTTTCTACCGTCATTTCGGGGATAAATCCGAGTTGTTTTTCTATGCGCTGAAAATAGGCGGTAAGTTCTTCACTGCCCTTTGCTTTGTCAAGAGAATACAGTTTAAGTTTATGCTTATAAGAAACAAATTCTTTAAGCGGCGCGCCGCCTACCCTGTGCGTCGGCGAATCCGGCAACGCTCCGTATTCTTTTTCGAGTTCGACGAGTTCGTAATACATCGCATCGTATTCGGCGTCCGATACCGTCGGATTGTCGAGTTCGTAATATTCTTTTGCGTATCGATTAAGCAAATCGACGAGTTGGCGCATTCTTTCCATTTTTTTATTCCTTTCCGCTCTAATCGCAAAGCGTAAGCGGCGCGTTCATCAGTGCGAATTTCTTTACGCCAAGTCCCGGAAAAGCAACGCTTACCGTCGTTCCGTTTCCGCTTCCGCCGGTAGTAATTACCGTTCCTTTTCCGTACTTCGGGTGGGAAACTTTTGCTCCGGGCTTAAACCCTTCGCCCGAGATATTGTATATTTTGGGTTTAACCTGTATGTCGGTTTTTACAACGGGCTGCACTGCTTTTTGAGTAAAGTCGATACTCGTCGGTATTGCCGATTCGTACGTATCCTCGTATCTTTCTCTTCCAAAGAAATCTCTGCGGTCGACTTTTACGATCGGTTGCGGCGCTTCCCCTTTTGCCTCCGAGAAAAATCTTGAAGGAATGGCGGATTCCGTTCTGTTGTACTTGCGACGAACGCCTCTGACCGCCGAAACGTAAAGACGTTCTTTCGCACGGGTAAGCGCAACGTACATAACTCTTCTTTCTTCTTCGACGCCATTCGCGTCACGCAAACTTTGCGACGAAGGAATTATTCCCTCTTCGCAGGCAATGATAAACACCACCGGGAATTCAAGTCCTTTCGCCGCGTGCATCGTTGCCAAAACAACGGAATCGGTGTCTTCTTCGTCAGCCGCCGCGTCGGTGTTTAACACCAGAGTTTGCAAAAACTCGCTGAGAGTAATCTCGGAATCTTCATAGTTTTCTTGCAAGTAAGTCAAAAACTCTTCGATGTTTTCCCAACGGTTTATATCTTCTTCTTTGCCCGTCGAGCGATAGTAGCGTTCGAACCCCGCTTTCATAACGAGTTCGCCGACGAAATCCACGAGATTCATATTAGACAGATCCGTCTGTAAATCGCCGATTAAATCTCTGAAAACTCCGACTTTGGATTTAATTACGGGCGAAAAATCGGAATAATTTATATCCATTATTGCGTCGTAAAGGGTGATACCTTTTTCTTTTGCATAGTCGGAAAGTTTTTCTACGGTCGTATCGCCTATTCCCCTTGCCGGGAAGTTTATTACCCTCGTGATAGCGTCGCTGTCTTTACTGTTAATAAGCAGTCGCATATACGCTATTACGTCGAGAATTTCCTTTCTGTCGAAAAATTTATATCCGCCGTAAACCTTATAACTTATGCCGCGCTTGTTAAAACTCGTTTCAAACACACGAGTAAGGGCGTTGTTTCTGACAAGTATGGCAAAATCGCTGTTTCTGTATCCCTGGCTACGTTTAAGCGACACAATTTGAGATATAACTCTGTCAACTTCTTCGTACTCGGTGCTACTCGTCATAAATTCGACGCGTACGCCGTCTTTTTTATCGCAGTACAAACTTTTTTCCGTTCTGCTTTTATTGTTGGCGATAAGTCTGTTTGCGCAGTCGAGTATTTGTTGCGTAGAACGATAGTTTTGTTCTAACTTATATATCTTAGCGTCGGGGAAGGATTTGCCGAAATCGAGAATATTCCTTACGTCCGCTCCGCGCCAGCCGTATATGCTTTGATCGTCGTCGCCGACCGCAAAAATGTTTCCCCATTTAGACGAAAGCATTTTTAACAGTTCAAACTGAATTTTGTTAGTGTCCTGAAATTCGTCTACGTGAATATACTTAAACTTGTTGGCGTAATACTCTCTTGCTTCTTCGTCGGTCGCGAGCAAAGTTCTGCACTTAAGCAATAAATCGTCAAAATCCATTGCGTTGTTTTCAAAAAGCGTTCTGTCGTATGCGTCGTACACTTCGCAAATAAGCATCGCGTCTTTTTCGTACGCTCTGATACTGCGGAAATAGTCGTCCGAACTAAGCCCTGCGTTTTTCGCTTTTCCGATATGAAACGCATACTTGTCTTTATCTTTTTCTTCGAGATGCTTTTCGCGTAATACCTTCAAAAGGGCGCGTTTCGACGCACTTTCGTCGTATATCGTAAAGTTTTGCGTATACCCGATCTTTTGTGCGTATTTATGTAAAATCACCACGCACAGGGAGTGGAACGTCGATACCCAAACGTCGTTCGGTCCGAGCATATCGGACAATCTTTCTTTCATCTCCCGAGTCGCTTTGTTTGTAAAAGTTATCGCAAGTATATTCCACGGAAAAACCTTTTTTTCGTCGATAAGATACGCAATTCTATGCGTAAGAACTCTTGTTTTTCCGCTTCCCGCTCCCGCAAAAACCAGTACTGCGCCTTCGGTATCGGTTACCGCACTTCTTTGCTGCGGATTTAGTTTTTCTAAATCTGTCATTCCGTCACTCCGTCAGGTATAAATATTTTTTTAGCAAGTCCGATTGCATAAGTATCGCTCATCGACGCAAGATAGTCGCACACGAAAGTCGTTACGTCCGTAACGCATTCCGGATGCGGAACTTCGTCCGGGTGAGTAATAAAGTACTTGAAAAGTATATTAAGCATTCTGTCCGCTTTCATTTGCAACGCTTCGCCCGAGGCGTTAAAATAAACTCTGTCAAACATAAAATCACGAAGTTTATTCATATAATAATCCCCTTCGTCGCTTAAAGAAATTTTGTTTTTTCCGTAACTGTGTTCGACGATATCGTTTACGAGCGTATTTATTCGTTCGCCTTTGGTTTTGCCCAAAAACTTAACGCAATCGACGGGCAAATCGCTTTCTTTAATAACTCCTTCCCTTATCGCGTCGCTTATATCGTGGTTAATGTAAGCAATTCTGTCGGCATACGACACGACTTTACCTTCGAGCGTACAAGGCTTGCCGCTGCTTTTGTGCTGCAAAATACCGTCTCTTACTTCATAGGTAAGATTAAGCCCTTTACCGTCGTTTTCCAAAATATCGACAACGCGCAAACTTTGTTCGTTGTGCATAAAATGTCCCGTCAACGCATTAAGCACTCTTTCTCCAGCATGGCCGAACGGCGTATGCCCCAAATCGTGACCTAAACCTATTGCCTCGGTAAGATCTTCGTTCAAAAGCAATGCTCTGGAAATCGTCCTTGCAATCTGCGTAACTTCAAGCGTATGGGTAAGACGAGTACGATAATGGTCGTCAAGCGGACGAAGAAAAACCTGAGTCTTATGTTTAAGCCGCCTGAACGCTTTGCAGTGAATTATTCTGTCCCTGTCGCGTTGATATTCCGTCCTGTAAGGACAAGGCTCGATCTCTACGAGCCTTCCGCGAGTATCTTCGCTTTTCTGCGCGTAAGGACTAAGAAAATTCCTTTCGTATTCGAGTTGATGCTCTTTCATCGTCCCTCCTTTCCGTTTCGACCGCAATGCTTTTTATTGCTTACGATAATATGTTATTATATCAAAATCAGGCTCGTTTTTCAAGTAATAAGCGAAACTTTCACTTCTCTTCGCCGTTGTCCCAAAACAATCGCATAGAAAACAGGACGCCCTTTTTAGGACGTCCTAAATCGATTTAACGGTTACCTTTAATCGCGATTCAACTCTTCCGGAACGTTCGGCAGATTAGCAAGTCCGCGCGAGATATCTTCGTCGGTAGGAATATAATCGCTCATCTCACGGTCGTTATACGCTTTGTATGCTTTAAGGTCGAAATACCCTGTGCCGGTCAAACCGAAAAGAATTACTTTCTTCTCGCCGGTTTCTTTACACTTAAGCGCTTCGTCTATCGTCGCTTTTATTGCGTGAGAACTCTCCGGCGCGGGCAAAATTCCTTCACACCTTGCAAAGCGTTCCGCCGCTTCGAAGACTTTAGTCTGTTCTACCGAAACGGCTTCCATATATCCGTCGTGATATAGTTTGCTGAGCGTAGGACTCATACCGTGATATCTTAAACCGCCTGCATGGTTGGGTGACGGCATAAAACCGCTACCGAGAGTGTACATCTTAGCGAGCGGAGTCATTTTGCCGGTATCACAGTAATCGTATCTGTAAGATCCGCGTGTAAGCGACGGACAACTTGCCGGTTCTACCGCAATAAACCTATAATCTGCCTCACCGCGTAACTTCTCACCCATAAAAGGTGCGATAAGTCCGCCTAAATTGCTGCCACCCCCGGCGCAACCGATGATTATATCGGGTTTAACGCCGTATTTATCCAATGCAGTTTTGCACTCCAAGCCTATTATGCTTTGGTGAAGCATTACCTGATCCAATACGCTTCCGAGAACGTATTTGGAATTCGGTACGCTCGTCGCGCACTCTACCGCTTCGCTTATAGCGCAACCCAAACTACCGCCCGTTCCGGGAAATTCTTTAAGAATTCGTCTACCTACTTCCGTCGTATCGCTCGGACTGGGAATAACGTTTGCTCCGTACGTTCTCATTACTTCGCGCCTGAACGGTTTTTGCTCGCTACTTACCTTAACCATAAAAACGTCAAGCGGAATTTTATAAAAAGCACATGCCATCGAAAGAGCCGTACCCCACTGCCCTGCGCCGGTTTCGGTGGTTAAGTGCGTTATTCCTTGTTGTTTTGCATAGTAAACCTGCGCGACAGCCGAGTTAAGTTTATGCGACCCGGAAGTATTGTTGCCTTCAAATTTGTAGTATATTTCGGCAGGAGTATCGAGTTCTTTTTCCAACCAATACGCCCTGACGAGCGGCGACGGACGGAACATCGTGTAAAAGTCTCTTATTCCTTCGGGTATTTCTATAAATTGCGTGCTTTGGTCAAGTTCTTGCTTAACGAGTTCGTCGCAAAAAATGTGTCCTAAGTCCTCTGCCGTAACCTTTTCAAGCGTGGCGGGATTAAGATAAGGCGCATGTTTAACTTTCATATCCGCACGCAGATTATACCAGTATCTCGGCATCTCGTCTTCTGTCAGGTAAATCTTTGTCGGAATGCGTTTGTTTTTCATTTTTTCTGTTCTCCTTCTCTTTTTTATATGAAAAAACGGCGAATCCGCTTTGGGACGAATTCACCGTGTTGCCACCCAATTTCATAGTCTAATCGCTTAAACTACCTTAATAACAGTACTACCATACTGTCTTCCTTTAACGCAGGAACTTACGTCGGAAACTACTACAATTTTCGCTCCCGCCCTCAATAGTCCATTCAACAAATTTCCGCTGTTCCGTCACACCACCCCGAAACTCTCTGAAAACTTCGATATGTCTACTACTCTATCTCAACGGTTTGTTAAGTTATATTTTCATAATAACATCGCGTTAAGTCGATGTCAAACGTTTTTCTTAAAAATTATAAATTTATTTCAGGCACATTATGCGTCGTTTTCCCACCTACGACGTAAAATCCTTCGGCGTAAAACTTGAACGAACGCAATCCGTTTCTCAATGCCGTCAATTTGATAAGGCTTTTATACGCTCGCATATAACCGAATTTATCCAAATCCTTCTTCGGTAAAAGAGAATTCTGCGCCATAACCGCTTGAAGTTTCATCTCTAAACATCCGTTTACACATATATATGCGTTATTCCTTACCGAATTGTAAAAAGATAACGCTTTAATTCTTAACGTATTGCAGTTTAGTTTTTCTGCAGTAGTTACGTTTTTCAACAATTCAATCGCTCTGACTGTCGCTTTCGAAGTAATTTCGTCGGCAAAAAGAAGTTCGTTCGGCGTAGTATAATCGTCTACGAAAACTACGTCCGGGCGAAAAGCGTCGATTACTTTTGCGATTTCGTTCGTTATCTCTTCGAATTCGATTTTATCGCACTCGCTAAACGGTAAAAATTCGACTTCCTTAACGCCTAATATCGCCGCAGACAGAAGCGCTTCTTTTTTTCGTAACTCCGCTCTTTCCGTAATATTTTCGGGTTGAGCGATCGATAAACAAGAGTCGGTCGTAATTAAGAACTTAACTTCTTTTCCCGATCCGATAAGTTTTTTAACCGTTCCGCCGGCGGCTTTGGGAATATCGTCCGCGTGAGCGGCAACGAATAAAAATTTATCGTATTTCTCGATTTTCGGTGTAGGCGCAACCTTTTTTATAAGTTTTGAATAGCACATATTTCTCCGTTGTTATTTGTTGATAATTAAACGCCGTATTTTGAAAAAAAGTGCGAGAAATTCTCGCACTGTTTCGTGGTTCGTTAAATTTAATTTATACTTCGGTCTCGTCCTTAACTTCGGGTTCGAGGTCGGACGCGACTTCGGCTTTGTTCTCTTCTTCCGCATAAGGAGTGAAAGGCGCAATTTTACCTTCTTCCTTAAACTTCTTGTATGCGTTAAGATACTGATCTATATAATCGTTTTTGTATGCATTATAATACTCGGTAAAATAATCCCTGTTACCGTTTGCGTCATAAGCAGGCTCGGGCTTTTTCAGTTCGAAACTGTCAAACGGATTTGCCGGCGCAACTTCCGCTACGGCGGGAGCAACTTTTTTCTTTCTTTTACACATACTATCCTCCATTTCGTCGAATATGATAAAATTATATCACATCACAACGCTAAAATCAATATCTTTTTCTTGTAAAAACCATCGATTATAAGTGTTTTTGCAAAAATCGAACTTAATATTTCCCTTTTGTCCGATTTTTTCGTCACACCCGATAGTCGTAAATCAATACAACGCTTTGCCCGTCATTTCTTCGGGTTGCGGAACGTTCATCATTTTGAGAAGCGTAGGCGCAACGTCGGCAAGAGTACCGTTATGCATTTCGCATTTTTTGTCGGTAACGAGCACGATCGGAACAGGGTTCGTCGTGTGTGCGGTAAACGGTCCGTTTTCGTCAAACATCTTGTCCGCATTGCCATGGTCCGCAGTAACGATTGCTTCGCCGCCGGTATAAATTATCGCGTCGATAACCTTTTTAAGTTGTTCGTCAACGGTTTGTACTGCCTTAACCGCCGCGTCGAAAACTCCGGTATGTCCGACCATATCGCAGTTGGCGAAGTTTAGAATTAAAACGTCGTATTCTCCGCTTCTTACGAGTACGGCGGCTTTGTCCGCTACCTCTACCGCGCTCATTTCGGGTTGCATATCGTAAGTGGCAACCTTCGGCGACGGAATAAGAACTCTGTCTTCGTTTTCGTTGGCTTTTTCTACACCGCCGTTAAAGAAAAACGTTACGTGCGCATATTTTTCGGTTTCCGCAATTCTAAGTTGTTTCAGTCCGAGCGAAGAAATGTATTCTCCGAGCGTATTTTTCAAACTTTGCGGTTTGAAAGCAATTTCAAGATACGGAGCAAACGAAGCGTCGTACTGCGTCATACCCACGTAAAAAGGTTTCAAATACCCCTTCTTTCTTTCAAAACCGGTAAAATCGGGAGTTATGAACGCTCTCGAAATTTCACGCGCTCTGTCGGGACGGAAATTATAGAAGAAAATACTGTCGCCTTCGTCAACCGTAGCAACGGGTTTCCCGTTTTCGCAAACAACCTTAGGCTTCACGAATTCGTCGGTTACTCCTTCCGCGTAACTGTTCTCCACCGCCGCAATAGGATCGGTGCATTGTTCGCCTTCTCCCAAAGTAAGCGCGTTATACGCTTTTTCCACTCTTTCCCAACGGTTATCTCTGTCCATTGCGTAGAATCTGCCCTGAACGGTTGCGATTTTGCCGAACTTTTCCGCTTTTATAAAATCGGAAAGTTGTCTGATAAAATCTGCGCCGCTCTTCGGCGGAACGTCACGACCGTCAAGGAAGCAGTGAACGTAAACGTTGTCGAGTCCTTCATTCTTCGCCATCTTAATGATTGCAAAAAGATGTTCGATATGAGAATGAACGCCGCCGTTGCTCAAAAGTCCGTAGGTGTGGAACTTTTTACCGTTCTCTTTTGCGTGGTGCATAGCGTCGAGTATCGCTTGATTCTTTTGAAACTCCCCGTCTTTTATCGCTTTCGTTATTCTCGTAAGTTCCTGATAAACCACGCGACCGGCACCCATATTAAGATGTCCTACTTCGCTGTTTCCCATTTGTCCGTCGGGAAGACCGACGTCCATTCCGGACGCACCGAGTTGCGCGTGCGGATATTTGGCAAGAAGGGACTTAAAGTACGGCGTGCCTTCGGTTGCGATGGCGTTACCTTTGATTTCGGGGTTAATACCGAAACCGTCAAGTATAATCAGTCCGTATGTTTTTTTCATATTAGCCTCTTTTCTTAAAAGTGCGTGTCGCTAAAAAAACGGCACGCACGGAATTTATAAATTAGTAGTTTACGACTTTTGCGAAGTCTTCCGCTTTAAGGCTTGCTCCGCCGATAAGCCCGCCGTCGATTTGTTCCATCGCCATAAGTTCGGAAGCGTTCTTCGGGTTCATACTGCCGCCGTACTGGATACGAATGGAATTCGCACTTGCTCTTCCGTAGAGTTTTCTGACAACTTTACGAATAATCTTAATGGTGTCGTTTGCGTCCTGAGCGGTAGCGGTTCTTCCCGTTCCGATCGCCCATACGGGTTCGTACGCAATAACGATATTCTTAAGTTCTTGCTTGGTGATGTCTTTGAGTGCGCCGATGGTTTGTCTGGTAACGACTTCTGCGGTCTTTCCGCTTTCTCTTTCTTCGAGAAGTTCGCCTACGCATACGATAACTTTAAGTCCTGCGTTGAGCGCCGCTTTCGTTCTGAGATTGACGGTTTCGTCGGTTTCGCCGAAGTATTGACGTCTTTCGCTATGTCCGGTGATAACGTAACTAACTTTGAGTTCTTTGAGCATTTGCGCGCTGATTTCTCCGGTAAACGCTCCTTTTTCTGCCCAGTGTACGTTTTGTGCGCCGATTTGTATATTCGAACCTCTCGCCGCTTTTCTTGCGGTAACAATATCCGTGAAAGGAACGCAGCAAACGACTTCGCATTTAGCGTCCTTAACCAAAGGAATCAACTCGGTGATAAGTTGCTTCGTTTCTTCGTTGGTCTTGTTCATTTTCCAGTTTCCTGCGATAATGTTCTTTTTCATTCTTTATTTTCTCCTTATAACGTTTATAAATTGAATTTGTTAAGTCACGATCGGCATTACGCCGACCAGAGTTTATTACTTGTTGTTAAGGCAAGCAATACCGGGCAATACTTTTCCTTCGAACAGTTCGAGAGACGCTCCGCCGCCGGTAGAAATGTGGGTCATCTTATCCGCATAACCGAGTTGCGCAACCGCAGCCGCACTGTCTCCGCCGCCGATAATCGTGGTAGCGTCTTTTGCGTCGGCAAGCGCTTTCGCAACCGCGTTCGTTCCTGCCGCAAGTACGGGGTTTTCGAAAACGCCCATAGGTCCGTTCCAAATAACCGTCTTTGCAGTGCTGACCGCTTCCGCATAAAGTTTACGCGTTTCAACGCCGATATCGAGAGCCATCATATCCGCAGGGATCTCGTGAATATCTACGTTCTTAATTTCGATAGGCGCGTCGATGGGGTTCGGGAAATCTTTAACGATGGAAGCGTCAACGGGCAAATAAAGTTTTTTGCCGTTTTCTTTCGCTTTCTTAATCATATTAAGACAATACTCGATTTTCTCGTCGTCAACGAGGGAAGTTCCTACTTCGATACCTTGCGCTTTAAGGAAGGTGTAAGCCATTCCGCCGCCGATTATAAGCGTATCGCACTTGTTGAGAAGATTGTCGATAACGTTAAGTTTGTCGGCAATTTTCGCTCCGCCTAAGATGGCAACGAACGGACGAACGGGATTTTCGAGTGCGTCTGCCATAACGGAAAGTTCTTTTTCGATAAGGAATCCGCAAACCGCAGTCTTAACGAAACCGTATTCAACGATTGCAGCGGTAGAAGCGTGCGAGCGGTGAGCCGTTCCGAATGCATCGTTTACGTAAATGTCGCAGAAAGATGCAAGTTCTTTACAGAATTGCTCGTCTCTTCCTTCTTCGCCTGCGTCGAAACGAAGGTTTTCGAGAAGTACGCATTCTCCGTCTTTAAGAGCGGCGACTTTCGCTTTCGCGTCTTCGCCTACGATATCTTTGGCAAAAGTAACCTTGCCGTCAAGAAGTTGGTTAAGTCTGTCTGCAACGGGTTTAAGCGTAAACTTCTTAATATCGTTTTTCGCTTTTTCAAGCGCAGCCGCTTTTGCCGCCGCCTGTTCCGCTTCGGGAAGCGCGGCTATCGCTTTCTTTTCTTTTTTGTTCAGTCCGAATCCGGGCGTGAAAATATTATGCGGTTTCCCCATGTGAGAACACAGTATAACTTTCGCTCCGTGTTCCATAAGATATTTGATGGTGGGCAGAGCGCCGTTGATACGGTTTTCGTCGGTAATCACTCCGTCTTTCATCGGTACGTTAAAGTCGCATCTAACTAGACACTTTTTGCCTTTTACGTCAACATCTCGTATGGTCTTTTTATTCATAAATCGTTCTCCTTTTTAAGGGTAATTATCGTACCGCTTTCCGCGGTTATTTATATTGTACCATTATTTTTCCCCTTAGTAAACTGTTTATTTGCTTTTTATCGCAAATAACTTACAAAAAAGCCTTTTTTGCAACTTAAAAATAGAACGCTTATTCTAAGCGACCGAGTTTGAGAAAAGCAATGGGTGAGCGGGCGGGGCTTTCTCGTACGTCGAAAGCAAACGGTTCGCCAAGCGGTACGCACTCTGCACGCGTATCGTTTTTCACGACGACGTCGGAATAAACGGAAACAAACTCGTCGCCAAACGCTCCGTGTCCTTTAACCGCCTTAACGTACTCTCCGGAAAACTCGTCGAGCGTCTGATGCAAAATAAAATCCGCTCCGCACGAAAAACAGTTCGCGCTTTGCGGACAAATAAAGTCTTTGCCGACGCTTACTCCGAATTTAACTCCACCGGCGGAAAAAACTTTTATAGACTTACCTTTAGAAACGTCTTTTTCTGTTATGGCGTCCGCAATCCCCATAAAATAACCGCCGTCAAAAACGGCAACCGAATAGAAATCTTCGTCGTCGATCTTAACCTTTGCGCAAATCGTAACCACCTTTCCCGTTTCGAACGAAAGCGTTCTTACGATTTTAATAGCCTGCGGAATTTCATAAAACTTTGAAAAAATTATCTCTTTATGATAGTTTATTGCAATTACGTCGCTTTCCAAAACGCAAAGCGGAGCAATTTCACGATTGTTTTCAATATTAACCGCTACGATATTAACCATATTAAAAAATATGGTTTTTACGTTTTATTTGTTCTTAACGGACGCTCTTTTTTTTCTTAGGAGTACGATTACCGTAAACGCAACGGCAAGTCCGCCGCCAATAAGTCCGCCCGATATGATAAGTGCCAGTTTTTGATTATAAGTAAGTCCCGTCGTAACGTTTTCCGACTTAACGAAATAATATTCCCCGTCGTAAATCACTTTCAGATATTCGCCGTAAGAAGTGTTTTTTTCTACCACAACGCTGACTTTTTGTCCGTCGTGTAAAACCTTCCCTGCCTCGCTCTTCTCGTCGTAATACTTATACAGTTTAATTCCGTCGCCGGTTTTCTTCCCCGTTACTTTCGCAACGTAAACTTCGTATCCGTCACCGCCTACGGTATAATACAGATACGAATACGGAACGTATCCTTCATAATGAGAATTGTATCTGATTTTTACCCATTTAACGCCGTTTCCGTCAGAAATCGGTTGTTCGATTTGTTCAACGGTTTCGTTTTGTTTTATCTCGGGTATTATTTTTTCCGAAGAAAAGGACGTCTCGGAATATAGCGGCGTTTTAATTAAGGTTTTTACTACGTCGGCATTACCGGCCGCACCCGCAAAAAAGCAAAATACGACGAGCAGACACATAGCAAAAACCACTACTAACGCGCGCCGTATGCTTTTCATAAATCCTCCGTTTTTCGTCCCGATTATTTATTATTGGTATTCATAAGGTTATGAATACGTTCGGACGAGTTGAGTAAGTCCGCTACGGACTTGTTCTGGTTGCAATAAGCAACGATATAAGCAATATATTTGCTCAAATCCGCTTCGATAAACCATTCGCAATCCTTTACGTCGGGACTCGTGTACGTAAGGTTGGTGCTGAGAACTGCCGTAAACAGTCCCTCTTCGTACGCTTTCTGAAATTTTTCCTTTCCTTCGGTAAAGATAGCGAAAGTTGCGTTAAGGAAAATTCTCTTCGCTCCGTCTTCTTTAAGATGACGGCAAAGCCTGAGCATCGAATCTCCGGTCGCGATAATATCGTCCGCTACGAGAATATCTTTGCCTTTTACGGACGTTCCTATATAATCGTGGCTCACGATCGGGTTACGACCGTTAATAATCGTCGTATAATCTCTTCTCTTGTAGAACATACCGAGATCGAGACCGAGAACGGACGCGTAGAAAATGTTTCTGTTCATTGCGCCTTCGTCCGGCGAAACGATCATAAACGTATCCTTGTTTATGTTTTCGTCCGGGAAATGCGTTCTGAGTGCCTTAAGAATTTGATAGGTCGGGAAGAAATTATCAAAACCCATCAACGGAACCGCATTTTGAACTCTGGGATCGTGCGCGTCGAACGTGATAATCTCGCTTACGCCCATAGCGTAAAGTTCTTGCAGCATTTGCGCGCAATCGAGCGATTCTCTCGAATTACGTCTATGTTGTCTTCCTCCGTAAAGAATAGGCATAATAACCGTAATTCTCTCCGCTTTGCCGCCGGTTGCGGAAATAATGCGCTTAAGATCGGCATAGTGATCGTCCGGGCTCATTCTGTTCTGACTGCCTAGCATATTATAGGTAACGTTGTAATTACCCGTGTCGACGAGAATGTACAAATCCATTCCGCGAACGCTGTCGTTTATCATTGCTTTTCCGTCGCCGGTCGTAAAACGCGGACAGGAAGAAGACAAAATAAAAGTATCCCGTTTAACAAAATCGGCATTTCTCTTCGCTAAGTCGCGATTATACCAATTTACGAGATACCTGTCGACGAGTCTACCCATCTCTTTCGCACCCTCGAGAACGATAAGTCCGAGCGGTCCGACGGAAGACGGTTTGTCAAATACTTCTGTAAAAAATGTAGGCATATATTGCTCCCGTGTTCTTTGATATTTCAAATTATATCACATCGTTTCGGTTTAAGCAAACGATTAACGCGTGCACGCCCTAATTTAGGAATCAAAAAAGCGACGTTTTTTCCGTCGCTTTTTCTTCCTTTTCTCGTTAGGTCTGAATAAATTGTGCGCCTGCGCCCTCGGCTTCGCCTTCCCCTGCTTGCTTGCCTTGGAATTGCGACAAGTACAAGTCGCGGTAGAAACCGCCTTTTGCCATAAGCGTTTCGTGGTTTCCTTGTTCGACAACGTCGCCGTGGTTCATTACAAGTATTACCTCCGCGTGCTTAATAGTTGAAAGTCTGTGAGCGATGACGAAACTCGTCTTTCCTTTCATCATATCGAGCATTGCGCTTTGTACGTATTTTTCCGTTCTCGTGTCGACCGAACTCGTCGCCTCGTCGAGTATGATGATTTTCGGATCTTTCAAAATCGCTCTCGCTATCGTAAGCAACTGTTTCTGTCCCTGAGAAATATTCGTAGCGTCGTCGTTGAGTTCGGTATCGTATCCGTGCTCCATACTCTCGATAAACTCGTGAGCATGCGCCTTCTTTGCCGCTTCGATTACGTCTTCTCTCGTCGCATTCTCTTTGCCGTACGCTATGTTGTCGGCTACAGTTCCCTTAAACAGCCAGGTGTCTTGCAGAACCATTCCGTACAAACTGCGCAAATCGTCTCTGTGCATTTTCTTAATATCTACGCCGTCAACTGTAATGGTACCTTTGTTCGTTTCGTAGAAACGCATAAGCAAGTTAACGAGCGTCGTTTTTCCTGCTCCGGTAGGTCCGACGATTGCAATACTGTCGCCTGCGTTTACGTGCAGGTTCATATCCTTAATAAGCGGTTTGTCTTCGGTATAACTGAACGCAACGTGCTCGAAGTTTACTTCGCCTACCATTTTGCTTACGTCGGTATGCTCTTTGTCCGGTTCTTGTTCTTCAAGGTCGAACATCTTGAATACACGCTCCGCACTCGCTATCGAAGACTGAATCGTGCTTGCAATGTTACTGATGTTTTCTACCGGTTGCGCAAACTGTTTGGTGTATTGTATACAAGCCTGAATGTCGCCTATACTGATTACCCCCAATCCCGCGCGATAACCGCCCAGAATACAGATACTTACGTACGTCGCGTTATTGACGAGTTTTATAAGCGGTAGAATTATACCTGCAAGGAATTGCGCCTTTCTCGTCGCTTTAAGCAGCATAGCGTTTATCTCTTCGAATTTTTCTATGCTGTCTTCTTCGTGATTGTAAAGCATAACCACTCGATGTCCGGCATACATCTCTTCGATGTGTCCGTTCAACTGTCCGATGAGTTGTTGCTGCTTGGCAAATTCTTTTTGGCTCTTCTTGATTACCAGCATACTGACAAGCAGCAGCAACGGTACGCTCGCTATGGTAACGACCGCCATAACCCAGTCAAGCCTTGCCATCATGAAAATAACGCCGGCAACCGTCGTAACAACGGTGATAACTTGGTTTACCGTATCTTGAAGAGTAACCGATACAAGTTCAACGTCGTTCGTAAGCCTGGATAGTATTTCACCGGTAGGCGTTCCGTCGAAGTATTTAAGCGGAACTTTGTCCAGTTTGACTTTTATGTCGTAACGCATACGACGAACGACGTGTTGCGCCATAGAAGCGGCTATCATTCCGCCGGTAAAGGCGAATATTGCGTTAAGACAGTACAGACCGCCGGCGATAAGACAGATTCTCGCCACGTATCCCATATCCATAGATCCCGTCTTGAAATACTGAATACTTTCCGCCATATAGTTGGTGACCTTTTTCAGTATATCGGGAACCCAAACGGCGAACCACGCACCGACTGCGCTGATAACCATCATCAGTATAAGCGCGATAAGTTCGGGACGCATATACTTAATAAGTCTTACGACGGTTTTGCCGAAGTTTTCCGCGCCTTTGACCTTTTCGACGTTAATCGAACTCGCGCCGAACGCACCCGACATATCCATCTTGCCGACGGCGGAAACTTTAGGTTGCTCTACCTTAAATAACTCTTGGTTTTGGTCTTCGTTCATAGTCCTAATTCCTCCGGGCTCATTTGGCTAAGCGCGATATCGCGATAAACCTGACAGTTTCTGACAAGGTCGGCGTGTTTGCCTTTCCCTACCATCTTACCGTCGTCCATTACGATGATTTCGTCGGCGTCCATTATAGTACCGATACGCTGCGCAACGATAATAACGATACTTTCGCTCGTCACTTCTTTAAGCGCGGTACGCAATCTCTTATCCGTCTTGAAGTCGAGCGCGCTGAAACTGTCGTCGAATATATATATTTCGGGGCGACGTGTAACCGCTCTCGCTATGGACAATCTTTGTTTTTGTCCGCCGGAGAAGTTTTGTCCGCCTTGTTCTACGGTATATTCGAGTTGTCCTTCTTTTTCTTTAACGAAGGTGTCGCTCTGCGCTATCTTCAACGCCGACCACATTTCTTCTTCGGTCGCGTCTTCCTTTCCGTAACGAAGGTTGTCCGCAATCGTTCCGCTGAACAATATGCTTCTCTGCGGTACGAAACCTATTTTCTTTCTGAGTTCCGCTTGCGGGTACGTCTTTACTTCCTGTCCGTCGACAAGCAAACTTCCTTCCGTTATATCGTAGAAACGCGGTATAAGATTGATTATAGAACTCTTCCCGCTCCCCGTTCCGCCGACGATTGCGGTCGTTTTTCCCTTTTCGCATTTGAAACTGATATGGTCGAGTACGTTCTTTTCTGCGTCAGCGGCATATTTGAAACATACGTCCTTGAACTCTATCGTTCCCGTAGTATCGTTTTCGACTTTGCAACCTTCTTCGTCTTTTACCGTAACTTCTTGATCGAGAACTTGAAGAATACGTTCCGCACTCGCAGTCGCTCTCGGGTAAATAACGACGGCACTCGCAATAAATACCATTGCCATTGCAATTTGCGTTATGTACTGAGATACTTCGAGCATCGTCGCAACGTCGTTTATTTTCTCGCTCTTGAACTCCAACCAGTGATGAGCAAGGAAGTTGGCGTCGCCGTTTACCATCATAGCCGCACGCCAGTAGATACCGACCGCGCAGCAGTTCAAACATATATTGATAAGCGGAACGAGTACCGCGCACCAGTATTGCAACGTGGTCGCCGCTTTACTTGTTTCCTTATTAACAACGTTAAACCTTGCGTTTTCTTGGTCTTGTTTGTTAAACGCGCGTACAACCCTTATTCCCGTTATTCCTTCACGCATTATAAGCGTAAGTTGATCGACTTTTTTCTGTATAATTTTGAAATACGGCTGAACGATTATTGCCGCAACGATTGCAGACGCAATCAAAATAGGCAAAACGTATACCAAAACCATAGTAAGGTTTTTGCTCGCCTTAAACGCAAATACAAAACCGCCGATAATGGTTACGGGCGTACTGAGCGTCGTTCTGAGTATTACTAAAAATACGTTTTGAATTTGGTTAATATCGTTTGTCGAACGAGTAACAAGGCTCGCCGTACTGAACTTATCGAACTCTGCAAGAGAATAACCTTCGACCTTGCGGAATACCTTGCTACGCAATACTTTACTGAAATAAGCCGCTATCTTACTGCTCATCATCATTGCAAGTATCGTGCAGCCGGACGAACAGAAAGTAATAAGGAACATCAACAAACCTTTCTTCAAAATGAAGTTCAGATTGCTCGTCTGAATGGTAATCCCGTCCGGAGATTTCCATTCGTCTTCCGTTTTTTCGACTTTTTCGCTCAAATCCGCCGTCGTACTTCCCGTCTTGCTGAGAGAAATTATTTCGACAAACTCGTTCCAACGCGCCTTGATCTTTGCGCCCAAACTGCTGTCTTCCGTCTTTTCGGTATAACTGTTTACCGCGTCGGTTATTTCTTTGTCGGTAATTCCAAGTTTGTTTTTAATCCATTTTTTTTGATTTACGTAGCGATACGCATATCCGCCTATATCGTGGCAAAGAATAATTTCGTAATCCAAGAAAGGTTCTACTCTCTCGGTATCTTCGTTATAAATATACGTGAGTTTGGATTTATCGATCGCTTCGCCGTAAGAATCGACTTCGAGCGTAACGAGTTGCCCGAATTCGTCGACGACCTTATTGCCGTCTTTATCGCAAAGCACCGGTATAGGTAAGATATTGCCGTAACGGCTGTGTTTCATATTGAGAACGCACGCTGCAAGAAGTTTTTTTGCGTTTTCGTCCCCCCAAACGCCTTCGTCATCGACTTTTTTTTCGTCTTCTTCATCGACTTTTTTTTCGTCTTCTTCTTTGAACATATCCAAAAACGTATTTACGTTTATCGATTCTCCATCGGCTGCTCTGAGACTTTGATAGTCGATTAAAATCGAAAATGCGTTTTCGACTTCAACGAGTTCGGACGGGGTGTATTCGCTGATATCGACGTGCCCGGTTTCCTTAAACGATACGCGTTCGAGAGCGTTCATAAACGGAATGAGAACTTCGTTAAAAAGCGTTTCGCTGTCGCTTACGGGTATATCTTTGAAGTTAAACTTCAAACTGCTCCCCGATAAATCGTCGTTCCACGCGGTTTTTATATCGACAGTCGAAAATCCGTCTTTCATCTCAAATACCGGTATGTACCCTTCGTGATAGACTAAACTCTCGAAGTCTATATCGATATCGCCGAACGGGTTTTCCATCTCTTTATGAACGTATGCTTTTTCATAATCGAGATAAATTCCGTCGTTAATTATATCCGCCATTAAACCCGGCAAATACAATTCGGCCATTGCCCCCGACGCAAGAAGTACCACCACTACGATGAATATCTTCAACATCGGCTTCAAATTTTTTAGCAGTCTTGTCATCTCGTTACCCTTTTAACCGACTTTTTTATCAATACCGTTCATAAAAACGGATTTTTACTGTTTTACTACAATTGCAAGGAACTTGCACCCGTTTTCGGTGGTTGCTACCATTCCGTGCGGTTCGGACGAATCAAGCATAATGCTGTCGCCTTCGTTCAAATAAATTATACGACCGTTTACCGTGTATTTTAGCCCGCCTTCGAGTACGTAGTCGAACTCCTGCCCTTCGTGCGTGTTCGTTACGATGGGTTTGTCGAGAGCGTCCTTATTATAAGGAACGACAACGTATAACGGGTCTATCTTGTGATTGTAAAATCTGCTCGCAAGATGTAAATACTTGAAGTTTTCCCTTCTGTCTACGGGAAGTCCGTTACCTTTTCTTTCTACGGCATAAGAATGCAGACACGAAAGATTGCTTCCGGTAAGAAGTTCGGCAATGTCAACTCCAAAAATACCTGCGCAACGATTGAGAAAACTAAAAGTGAAATCCACTTCTCCGTTTTCCAGCGCGTTATAATCTTTTTCGGATAATCCGCAAAGTTCGCACATCGTCTGAACGGATATTTCCAAATCTTCCCTTATGCACTTTATTCTTTGCGCTATAACTTTAACGTCCATCAAATTCACCTTAAAAAGAGCATACTTACACTCTTAATTTACATTGTATTTATTATAATACATATCAATAAAAAATGCAACCCCCGAATTATCCGTTATTTCCCCCTTTTCACAAGACGAAAAACTGCGTTTTCCGATAAAGTATCCGTTTCGTCGTTCGGAATCGTCTTTTTGCTCGAACCGCCAAAACGCAGAAAAGTTTTACTTACAAAGAAAAAAGCGACCGAAGTCGCTTTTTATCTTTAATCGTTTTACGAAGTTTTATCTTTTTGCTTCTTTTTTTACTTCGTATCCGGCGTAAAGCGTCAGATTTACGTCGATATTGTCGTTTTCGCTGAACTCGTAAAGACAGTCTTTGTCAAGATACCAGCCTTTGAACGTGTAGGTGTAAGTATAAGTAATCTTGCTGCCGCTGTATTCTTCGATCTGTTCTTTACTGTCACATTTAGCGTTCTGTCCTTCCGTTTTGTTAGCCGCCCACCATTTAGCGTCGGTATCGGACGCTTTTTCGATTTCCGACAAGAATGTAGAACCGCTTCCGATAGTGATCGCTTTCTTTTCGCTGTATAACATATCCTGAGATACGAGCGACTTGTTTTGTCTGAGCGATTTAATGTCGCCGGTATATCCGGTCGTCCAGGTTCTCGATTTGTTTTCGTTGGTCAAGTAACCTTTGTTTGCGGTCTGGAAGGATACTTCCGCTTGTCCCGCAATATGATACAGAACCGCTTCGTAGTTGCTTACGAAATAAGAAATCGCGTGGTCGGTAGCGTAGTCTTTTCTTGCCGCCGTGCCGTCTTTGTTGTTGTTGTGACTGTAAGGACATTTCGTTACGTCCGCTTCGGAAACTTTCTGATCGCAGCAACTCCATTTTCTTGCGATAACGAGGTCTTCGAGTCGTTCGCATTTTTCCTGCCATTTCTGGTTGGTTGCAAAACTCATACTTTCGTAATCGTAGGTGATTGCCGTGTTAATTTCATTGAGCATCGTGCTCCATTCTTGCGAACCTACTTTTTGCGCAAGGTTGTCTACGCCCGCCGCTTTCCATTGATCGTAGGTTTGACCGTACAAAACGGTAATCTTGCCTTTCGCGTACGCTTTTTCTTCGGTCTTGCCGGTGTATTCTCCGGTATCGGTGTAGTAACTACCGAGTTCCATATCTTTGTTGACGTAAACGTAACTCTTAACTCTGTCGGACATTTTTCTTACCATATTTGCGCTGTAAGCGTAAACGTTGTAATAAAGCGCGCCGCTGAGTTCGCTCTTGTCCATTTTTTCGAGAAGATATTTTACGAGATAAAGTTGTTGCATTTCAAATCCGAACTTACCTTCGTATTCTTCTTCGCTGCTTCCGCCGTTCTTTTGTTTGGAGTTTTCGTACTTCGTGTTGGCTTCGTTGTACTCCTTCATTCTGGATTCGCTTCCGCCGTAGCACCACGTCCAGTCGCTGAGCGCGAGTTGTCCTTTAAGTCCGTCTATCGTTCCGTTTACCTGAATGGCTTTTCTCATATCTCCGGTATAAGTGGAAGACGCAGACGTCATCTTCATATCGGAAATATTGCTCTTAATTTCGTACACGCTTGCGTCGAACGTTTCGATTTCTTCCTGGAATCCGAAGTGATAGATGTAGAAGTCACGATAGAACGTATCGCTGTATCTGTATGCTTTTTCGTAGTTATTACGTTGCATAGAAACGTATTCCGCCCACTCCGCGTTGGTGAAAACGCTTTGCTTTTCATATTTAAGTTGTTTAGCGTAGTCGTCTTCGTTTTTCAGAGATACGTTGTAGTATTTCTGGTTGTAGTCGTAATAATATCCGTAAAGGCTTACGCAGTTTTGAAGTCCTTCGCTTTTTTGGTATCTGTACGAGTTAAAGGAAAGTAAGTAAGAGAGCGTCTCATAATCTCCGAGTCCTTTCATCGGATCTTCGCTTCCGGTAGGTTTGTACATACAGTACGACGCAAAAGAGTTATACGAAACTTTTCCCGAAGAAGTGGTGATCGCTTCGTTCGCTTTGCCGCCGGATTTTTCTTCGACGAGTTTGATAGCGTACTGGAGCATATGGGTTGCGGTTCTTGCCGCGGCGTCGCCGCTCAAACCGACTTGTTCGTAAACCTTTGCAAGGATACTTCTGTACTGCCACGCCGCATTGTCTTCCGCAAGGTGCTTTTGATCTTTATTCTTGTTGTCGGAAGTAAAGTTGCTGCTGTCGTTGACGTAGTTTTTAAGTCTGTCGTACATATCCCAGTCGTCAAGGAAAGACCAACCGGCATTGAAATAACCGTTCGTGCCTTTTTGCTCTCTCCAGGTAGACGAATGATCGGAGAAAATACCGTCCCAACGCGTATCGTTGTCTTTAAGATACTTATCGATGTCGGGGTTTTCTTCCGAACCGTACAGATATTCTACGACTTTGTTCATTTCGTCGTAGGTAAGCGCGGCGTCCGCCATCGCCTGCAACAATCCGTCCGGGGTAGACAAAGTAAAGATTTTTACGAAAGACGAAGTGGATTTTCTTTCCTTAACGTCGTCTTTTTTGGTATCTATACGTTTTTTCAATTTGCTTACCTGTTGAGTTGCGTCCTGTCCGGCATACTTGCCTTCGGAAAAAGAAACCGCGCTTTTTGCGTACTGGGTCGCGCTCTTGCCGTAGTTGGTAAGGTTTGCGAGTTTCTTTATGTCGCTCGGTTTCAGGTCTTCTTTGTTTCCGTTACCCGTGTTTCCGCCGTTGGGCTTAGGGTCAACTTTAGAGGTACAAGCAAACACCGTACAGACCATAATAGCGAGAAGAAGAACGAACAATACTCTCTTCAAAACTTTCATAATCAAGTCTCCTTCAATGATTTGTAATTTACGTACGCACGCGCGTACATTTTAATCCATAGTTTATTCTACCCTACAACTTTCGTTATGTCAATAGGCTTTTTGTTTTTACGGGTGATTTAAGAGCGTTTACGCTCCGTACGTAGCGTAAAAAATCTCGCAAGTTCGTTCTCGAAACGGTTACGCAAAAAATAAAGCGGCGAATTTTTCGCCGCTTCGTTTTCTCGTTCGTTATCGGATTAGAATCTGTCGCGTTTAACGTATTCCGTGTGCAGAATTTCGTGCGCTTTGTGACTGTTGGGTTGACCGAGATAAGTGTCGTACAATTCCTTAATAACGGGATTTTCGTGACTCTTTCTGAGTTTCATCGACTTATCGGAGTCGTACATACCCTTAATTCTTGCCGCCTTGTAATCAACGTTGTTTCTTTCGTAAGCAGTCTTGATAGGTTGACCGCCGCCGTTTACGCAACCGCCGGGGCAGGACATGATTTCAATGAAGTGATAGTTGCATTTGCCTTGCTTAATCATATCGCAAAGTACTTTTGCGTTACTCAAACTGCTTGCTACGGCAACCCTAACTTCGATTCCTGCAATATTATAGGTCGCTTCTTTGATTCCTTCCAGACCTCTGACTTCGTTGAAGTCGATAGCGTCGAAACTCTTTCCTTCGAGAACTTCCCTTACGGTACGGAGAGCCGCTTCCATAACGCCGCCGGTTACGCCGAAGATAAGACCCGCGCCGCTTCCGATTCCGAGAGGAGCGTCGAATTCCGCGTCCGGAATTTCGTTATAGAGAATACCTTCTCTCTTGATAAGTCTTGCGAGTTCTCTCGTTGTAAGAACCGCGTCGATGTCGGGTACGCCCGCCGCGTTTTGATGCGCTCTCGTTTTTTCAAACTTCTTAGCGGTACAAGGCATAACGCTTACGACGTAAATATCTTTGGGATCTTTGCCGATTTTTTCCGCGTAATAAGTTTTTACGATCGCACCGAACATTTGTTGCGGAGATTTGCAGGAAGAAAGGTTGGGGATAAGTTCGGGATAGTAGTGTTCTACGTACTTAATCCAAGCCGGAGAGCAAGAAGTCATCATCGGCAATACTCCGCCGTTCTTAACTCTGTTAAGGAATTCGTAACCTTCTTCCATAATGGTAAGGTCTGCGGAGAAGTCGACGTCGAATACTGCGTCCGCGCCGAGCGCTTTGATAGCCGCTACCATTTTCTTTTCGGTGTTCGTTCCGATAGCGTATCCGAATTCTTCACTTATTCCCACTCTTACCGCAGGAGCCGTTCCGAATACTACGTATTTGTCGGGGTTATTGATTGCAGCCGTTACTTCGTCGATTTCGTCTTTTTCTCTGAGCGCGCCCGTCGGGCAAACGGTGATGCACTGTCCGCAACCCACGCATGCGACTTCGTTAAGATTTTTAAGGAAGTAACTTCCTATGCTCGTATCGAAACCACGGCTGTTCGCGCCGATAACCGCAACGCCCTGATATTTTTTGCACGCCGCTACGCATCTGCGGCAGAGAATACATTTATTGTTGTCTCTTACGATATAAGGCGTGGTTTCGTCGATTGCGTATTCGTTCTTCATTCCCGCGTATTTTCCGCTTTCGCAACCGAGTTCTCTCGAAAGGGTTTGCAGTTCGCAATTTTCGCTTCTTACGCAACTCAAACAATCCTGATGATGATCGCTGAGCAAAAGTTCTACCGTCATTTTTCTGGAATTAAGAACTCTGGGGGTGTTGGTGAACACTTCCATACCTTCGTTAACGGGATATACGCACGCCGCAACAAGGCTTCTCGCGCCCTTAACTTCGCATACGCAAACACGGCAAGCGCCGATCGCGTTGATATCTCTCAAATAGCAAAGCGTGGGAATTTTAATTCCTGCGGTTCTCGCCGCGTCGAGAATGGTAGTCCCTTGAGGCACGCTTACCGCTTTTCCGTTTATTTTCAAATTAACCATATTTTCCATTGTGTACCTCCGAACTATTTCTTAATGATCGCGCCGAACTTACAGTTTTCGATACAAGCGCCGCACTTAATGCACTTCTTCGTGTCGATTACGTGTTTTTGTCTTACCGCACCGCTGATCGCTTCTACGGGGCAGTTACGCGCGCACTTCGTACAACCTTTACATGCGTCGGTAATCTGGAACGTGATAAGTTTCTTGCATACGCCGGCAGGACATCTCTTCTCTACGATATGCGCTACGTATTCGTCTCTGAAGTATCTGAGCGTGGATAGTACCGGGTTGGGCGCGGTTTGTCCGAGTCCGCAGAGCGAGTTGTCTTTGATGTAATAGCAAAGTTTTTCCATATCGTCCAAATCCTGAAGCGTCGCCGTTCCGTTGGTTATCTTATTCAGATATTCGAGCAATCTCTTGTTACCGATACGGCAAGGCGTACATTTTCCGCAACTTTCGTCTACGGTAAACTCAAGGAAGAATTTCGCTATGTCGACCATACAGTTGTCTTCGTCCATAACTATCATACCGCCCGATCCCATCATAGAACCGATGGAGATAAGGTTGTCGTAGTCGATCGGAATATCGAAATGTTCGGCAGGAATACAGCCGCCCGAAGGACCGCCGGTTTGCGCCGCCTTGAATTTCTTTCCGTGCGGCACTCCGCCGCCGATATCGTCGATAACTTCTCTCAGAGTCGTACCCATAGGAATTTCTACGAGTCCGGTGTTGGTTATTTTACCGCCGAGCGCGAAAACTTTCGTTCCTTTGGATCTTTCCGTACCCATCGACGCAAACCAATCGGCGCCTTTAAGAATAATTTGCGCGATGTTTGCGTAAGTTTCTACGTTGTTAAGGATAGACGGTTTTCCGAACAAACCTTTAACCGCCGGGAACGGAGGTCTGGGTCTCGGCTCACCGCGGTTTCCTTCGATACTCGTCATAAGAGCGGTTTCTTCACCGCATACGAACGCGCCCGCGCCGAGCCTGATGTCTATATCGAAATCAAATCCCGTACCGAGTATGTTCTTTCCAAGCAATCCGTATTCACGCGCCTGTTTTATCGCTATTTTACATCTTTCAACCGCAATCGGGTACTCCGCGCGACAATATATATAACCTTGATGGGATCCGATTGCAAAACCCGCAATAGCCATTGCTTCGAGTACGGCGTGCGGATCGCCTTCCAAAACCGACCTGTCCATAAACGCTCCGGGGTCGCCTTCGTCCGCGTTACAGCAAACGTATTTCACCGGTCCGGGTTGCATATACGCAAACTGCCATTTCTTACCGGTCGGGAATCCCGCGCCTCCTCTTCCTCTGAGTCCGGATTTGGTGATTACGTCGATGACTTCTTGCGGTTTCATTTCCGTAAGAACTTTGATAAGTGCCTGATAACCGTCGTGCGCTATGTATTCGTCGATATTTTCAGGGTCGATTACGCCGCAGTTACGGAGCGCAACCCTGGTTTGCTTCTTATAAAAATTCGTATCCGAGAGCGACTTAACCGCCGCTTCGTTTTTCTCTTGGTGAAGGAGTCTGGTTACTATTCTGCCTTTAATAATATGTTCGCAGACGATTTCGTCTACGTCTTCCACTCTGACGCCGTGATAAAACGCGCCTTCGGGGTATACGATGATAACGGGACCTACCGCACAAAGACCGAAACAACCTGTTCTGATAACCTGTACATCGTTTTCCAGTCCCTTTTCTTTAAGAATTCTGTCAAATTCATCGTGAATTTTTCCGCTGTTGTTGGAAGTACAGCCCGTTCCGCCGCAAACTAATATATGGTTTCTGTACATTATTGCCTCCTTACTCGTTGGTAATTAAATATTCCGTGCAGATATTGCCGTTTACGATGTGATTGGCAATAATATTTCTGGCCTTTTCGGGCGTAACGTGAACGTAAGTAACCTTTTCTTTCCCCGGAACGAAAACTTCGATGATCGGTTCCAGTTTACACATTCCCAGACAACCGGCGCGGCTTACCTTTACGTCGGTAAGTTTTCTTGTCGCTACTTCGTCCACCAACGCGTTGAAAACGGGTCTTGCGCCTGCGGATATACCGCAGGTCGCCATTCCGACCACTATTCTCGTTTCCTGTGCGTCGGGATTATCTCTCAATATAATCTGAGACTGCATTTTTTCGCGTATTGCTTTTATATCGGCGATACTTTTCATAGAACTACTCCTCCTAGTATTGTTTGTATGTTTTCTTGTATTGTTTCTTTTACGAACCGCAACACGTACGGTTCGTCAATCGGCGCGTCTTCGAGTTGCTCCTTTAACTCCCCGGTATCGAACGCAAACTCGTTTCCCTTGTATCGGAAAGAAAATCTCAGTTCGATATCCGTACATGCCGGTAGCAACGCTATAATCGTTTCTGACAAGTCTCCGAGCGGCGGTCTGTCTATATTTTCGATAACGAACGACGCAAAGACCCTTGTCCCGACGCCTTCGGTCGAGTAGATCGCAAATTCTCCTCCGCTCATTTCCGCTTCCATCTTGAACAGCGGTATTCCCAGTCCGACGGTCCTGGTATTACGCGTCGTCGTATACGGGTCGGTTACTTTCGCTAAGAACTCTTTGCTCATTCCGCAACCGTCGTCGGTAATCTCTATCGTCAGCAGTCCTTTGTCCGCTATAACTTTTATTTCTATGTTCTTTGCCCCGGCTTTAATCGAGTTATCCGCGATGTCGAGCACGTTCAACGCAAGTTCACGCATAGTTATTTCCCCGTCAGGTAATCCAGCAACGCTTTCGCCGAGCAGTCTTCAAGTTCGATTTCGCTCGAACTTCCTATATCTTCCGCTTTGTGCGCGTCGGAATTAACCAGAACTTTATATTTTTTCGCATAATGACTTACTACGTCACGTTTTGCCGACAAAGACAACTCAATCGCTTCGTAACCTTCTTCCACCATCCCCAAAACCTGCACCATACCGTTCGCTTCACGATCGATATGAGCCGCAACCGCCACACCGCCGTATTTCTTAACTGCTGACGGTAGGTGCCTTGACGACACCGTTGCGGATACCAAAAGAAGGTTTTCGCGTTTACCGATAACGTTATCGTCCTCGTCCATAATCAGTTGTTCTCCGAAAATTTCTTCCTTGTTTTTGATTTCGGGGAAAACCAAAGTTTTGTAAAATTTTTCAAGGTTCTCATACGTTTCAAACAGACATAGCACATGTATGTCTTCGGCAGTTTGAACTTCAATGGCGGGTACGACCGTTACGCCGAACGCATCTCCCGCTTTCATAGCGGTCGGAACGTTGTCGATTGCGTTATGATCCGATACCGCTATCATGTCTAACCCGTTAAGTTTGGCTTGACCGACTATATTGACGGGCGTCATATCGTTTTCCGCGCATGGGCTCAACGCGCTGTGGATATGACAGTCATAACGTATTTTCATTTCGACGAATACTTTATTATCGCTTCGTATATGTCAAGATCGGTCCCCAACATATTTACGTTATGCTCTTTCGCCTTTTCAAGTAATTGCGGCATAGGCTCGCAACCTTCGCAAAGGACTATTACCCCGACGTCGGCAAGCGTTGCGACCGCGCAAACGTTTACGTTCGTCATTACCGTGAACCAAGCGCACGACGACGGCGCCCTGCCCATAACGAAACTGAGAAAATCTCCGGCATAGCCGCCGCTTATTTCTCTGTCGGGATCGCCTACGTTATATATTGTCGCGTTAAGTGCTTTCGCTACGTCTTGTATCTTATTCACAATAATCCTTAAAAGTACATTTCGATTCGGGCGGTATAACGCCGTTTACCAAATCTTCGGCAAATGCGCGACACGAAGGCGCTCCGCACATTCCGCAGTCGCGATGCGGTAACTCGTTAAAGATTTTTTCTATCTCCAACATTTTCTTCATCGCAGTTACTCTATCCGTAGATAACGAATATACGTCTTTTAATTCCGGTACTCGTTCCCACATATAGAATTCCAACCCTTGCCCCTCGTCGGCAAGTTCGTTATATTTAATAGGCAGTTTTTTTCGTAACTGTCTTATTCTCGCTTTCGCTACGAAGGGGTTTTCGACGTTCATTACTCCGCCGACGCAACCTCCGACGCATGCGTTAAGTTCGATAAATTCCACGTTGCCGAGTTGCCCGTCTTCAAGCGCGTTAAGCACTTTTATGACGTTTTCTATCCCGTCGGCAGCAAGATATTTTTCTCGAGAACAATTTCCGGATTCTCCTCCGCTTGACGCCCACGAAATGCCTTGCGCGCTTAGTCTTGTCATAGGTTTCGGCTCTACGTTTTTCATTATAGGTACTAACTGCATATACACTTCACTTGCGGACAATACCCCGTCCACGTACGGACTGTCTACGCCGATTCCCTGTTTAAGCGCAAAAACCTTTGCAGGACACGGAGATATAAAAAACACGCCCATGTCCTCTCTTTTTATTCCTTTGTCAAACGCCCTCTTTATCGCAAGTTTTGCCGCAACGTCAACCGGTGCGAGCAATTCTAATAAATGCGACTTCAAATCGTGAAACCGTACTAAAATCAAATCCAGTATTGCCGGACACGCGGTACTGATTACCGGTTTTTTTAACGCGCCTCTGTCAAAAAGTATTTTAGTAAGTTCCGAGCAAAGATTTGCACCTTTGCCTACTTCGTATACGTCGTCAAACCCCATTTCCAACAATCCGTTAAGCACGTAGTCGATGTTTGTGAGATTATCGAACTGTCCGTAAAACGACGGCGCGGGCAACGCGATTTTATATTTGTAATTTTTTATCACTTCGAGCGAGTCATACGACGGCAACTTCGCTTGATGCGGACAAAGTCTTACGCACTCGCCGCAACCGATACAGCGTTCGTACATTACGCTGGCTTTACCGTTCCTAACGCGAATCGCTTCCGTAGGACAACGTTTCATGCAGGTGACACAACCCTTGCATTTGTTCGGATCAAGAATAACGGTATTGTGTTTCGGCACTTTCAGTTCCTCCCTCGTCGTCTTAACCGAAATTAACTCTCAGATATACTTTTGTCCCTTTTCCTACTTCGCTCTCGATTTTGAATTCGTCCGTATATTTTTTAATATTCGGCAAACCCATACCTGCGCCGAACCCCAACCCTCTTATGTCGTCGCTTGCGGTTGACCAACCGGGTTTCATTGCAAGTTCTATATTCTCAATTCCTTTTCCGTGGTCTTCAAGGAAAACTTCGATTCTGTCCGTATAAATTTCCGCGCGCGCTTTACCTCCGCACGCGTGTATAACCATATTGATTTCCGCTTCGTACATGGCAATCGCGATACGTCTGACGTCGTGATTCGAAACGCCTAAATTTTTAAGCGTATCCTTTACGTGATTAGTTGCCGCCCCGGCAGAAGTAAAATTATTGCCTGCGACGTCAAATTCCAAGCAAAGAGCGCCCAGCATTTATCAGCCCTCCGATTTCAGTCCCGCCTCATAAAGCATTCCGCACGCGGCAAACATCCTAAGCGGCGAGGACAATATCGCTATTCTTTTTTCTTCTGCAAGTTGTAACATAACGGAATCCGGCTCTTTTCCTCGCACGAGAACCACGCATACCATATCCATCATTACGGCCGTACGTATAACCTGCGGATTACATAATCCCGTAATAAGTACCGCTTGGTCTTTCACAAATGCCAAAACGTCGCTCATCATGTCCGACGCGCAAGCGGAATTAACTTCGGTATTCATCATCGCGTCGTCCGCAAACAACACGTTGGCATTCAAAACTTTGACTATGTCTTTTATCTTCACGCTTGTTCTCCCTAAAATTATAACCGCAAAAAATTATTGATATTTAGCGATAATGGCAGGGATATCGTCGGGAACGATTTTGCCGTAAACGTCGCCGTTGACCGTCATAACGGGAGCCAATCCGCAACAACCTATACAACGTGTCGCGCAAAGCGAGTATCTCCCGTCCGCGCTGGTCGCGCCGTCGACAAGTCCGAGTTCTCTTTCGAGTCTGGACATTATGTCGCCCGAACCTTTTACGTAGCACGCCGTACCCAAACAAACCGCCATAGCGTATTTTCCTTTCGGATTAAGCGAGAACTGAGCATAAAAAGTGGATACTCCGAAAACTTCTTCAAGCGATAATCCGAGTTCTTCGGCTACCATTTTTTGAACTTCTATCGGTAAGTATCCATAGATTGCTTGTGCTTCTTGTAAAGCAGGCATTAGCGCGCCGCCCATATCTTTCATCGAAACCAGACGAGAACGCAGTTCTTTTTCTTGTTCCGCAGTTCCCGCGAAAGGAACGTCGCTGATGTTAATTCTTCCCATTATGTACCTCCGGTGATAAAATCCGTAATGATATATAGTTATATCAAAAGATATGTTACCATAACAAACACGCTTTGGCAATATCTTTTTCTAAAAAAAATCGTTTTGTCGAATGGCGTCGAAAAAAAATACGCGGTATTTCGTTTTGCGGATAAAATAACCGTAAAAAAAGAATTATATTTTCCTTATAATTCGTTGACAACGATTTTTTGTAATGTTATGCTTGAAAAGTCGAACAACAAAAGGCTTTGACGAAGACGGTCGAAAAAAATGCTTCCAGAGAGTCCGCGGTCGGTGCGAGCGGATAAGCGGATTTTCACAAACCTATCACTTCCGAGCCGAAACCAAGAAAGCGCGAAGCGCAAGTAGACGGTTTCCGTGAATGCACGTCACAGCATAGGGCTTGATTGAGCCGTAGAGAGGCGCACTTCGTTGCGCAATTTGAGTGGTACCGCGGGCTGAACCCGTCTCAAAGTTTATTTTGAGGCGGTTTTTTTATCGACAAAAACCGTCGGGAGGATTAAATAATGATAGAAAACGAACTTCGCGAAGTCGGCGCGCGCATCAAAGCGTTACGCGAAATCAGCGGTTTGACCGAAGAACAGGCGGCGGAAAAAACCGAAGTTTCTCTTGCCGAATACCGAGAACTCGAATCGGGCAAAAAAGACTTCCCGTTTACGTTTATTTATAAGGCGGCAGACACTTTCGGCGTAGAAATGAAAGACCTTCTTTCGGGTAGCAGCCCTATCCTTTCGCTGTACACCGTAGTCCGCGGCGGCAAAGGTCTTCCCATTACGAGAAGAACGGGTTTCACTTACGAAAACCTCGCCCCGTCTTTCAAAAACAAACTTGCCGAGCCGTTTTGGGTAAACATCCCCTACTCCGACGAAAAACCCGTTTTTACCAAACATAACGGACAGGAAATCGACATCGTCGTGAGCGGCAGACTGGAAATTCAAATCCACGACAGCAAAGAGATACTTAACCCCGGCGACACGATTTATTACAACAGTTCGTTTCCGCACGCGCTCCGCGCGCTCGACGGCAAAGACTGCACCCTGTACGCTATCGTTATTAAATCCGATAAGGACGAAAACATCGACATAAAAGAATTCCCGTGCGAACCGGCAAAAAGCGACGCACGCAAAAAAATGCGCTCGGTCGCGGACGAGTTTATCGAAACGACCGTCGATAAAAACGGCGTTTTACAGTCAATAAAGTTCAAAAACGAAGAAAACTTTAACTTTGCTTTCGATATCGTGGACAAACTAGCCACCAAATCTCCGAACAAGACGGCTATGCTCTGGGTCAGCGCCGACCACAAATCGCACGCTTTCACTTTTGCCGATATGAAACGCTATTCGAATATGACGGCAAACTACTTCGCTTCGCTCGGCATAAAACGCGGCGATTGCGTTATGCTCGTGCTGAAAAGACATTATCAGTTCTGGTTTTCCATTCTCGCTCTGCATAAAATCGGTGCGGTGGTTATTCCTGCAACCAACCAACTCGTCGAACACGACTTCACTTATCGCTACGAAAAAGCGAAAGTCAAAGCAATCGTTTGCACTTCGGACGGCGACACCGCCGTTCACGCGGAGAACGCCTGCAAAGAATTCCCCGATATGATTAAAGTTATCGTCGGATCGAAACGCGAGGGCTGGCACGATTTCAATACCGAAATGCTTCTCGCCGACGACGTATACGAAAGAAAAGCCGATTCTCCTTGCGGCAGCGACAATATGCTTATGCTGTTCACTTCGGGTACGTCCGGTTATCCAAGAATCGCCGCACATTCCTATAAGTATCCGCTCGGACACTACGTTACCGCAAAATACTGGCACAACGTTAACCCGAACGGACTGCACTTTACCATTTCCGACACCGGTTGGGGCAAAGCGTTATGGGGCAAACTTTACGGACAATGGCTTTGCGAAGCCCCGATTTTTACGTACGACTTCGACAAGTTCAAATCGGACGATATCCTTCCGATGTTTGCTAAATACGGCATAACGACGTTCTGCGCTCCCCCCACTATGTATCGTTTCTTTATTAAGGAAGACCTTTCGAAATACGATTTAAGTTCTATAGAATACGCTACCACCGCAGGCGAAGCGTTAAACCCGGAAGTATTCAATCAGTTCTACAAAGCGACCGGACTTAAAATAATGGAAGGGTTCGGACAAACGGAAACCACCCTTTCGGTAGCGAACCTCGTCGGATCGACGCCAAAAATCGGCTCGATGGGCAAACCCAGTCCCCTTTACGACGTACATTTACTCGATGCGGACGGAAACGAATGTAAAAACGGCGAAGTCGGCGAAATATGTATAAAAACGAAAGATAAAATTCCTTGCGGATTGTTCACCGGATACTATCTCGACGAAGAAAAAACAGCCGAAGTATGGCACGACGGTTTTTACCATACCGGCGATCAGGCGACGCGCGACGAAGAAGGCTACCTTTGGTATGTAGGCAGAATCGACGACGTAATCAAGAGCAGCGGATATCGCATCGGACCGTTCGAAATCGAAAGCGTCATTATGGAACTTCCGTATGTTCTCGAATGTGCGATCACCCCCGTTCCCGACCCCATCCGCGGACAAATCGTAAAAGCAACGATAGTTCTTACCAAAGGAACGGTCGGCACGGAAGAACTCAAAAAAGAAATTCAGCATTACGTAAAAACCAATACCGCGCCTTATAAATATCCGCGTATCGTGGAATTCAGAGACGAACTTCCCAAAACGATCAGCGGCAAAATCCGCAGAGTACAGTTGCGCGAAGAATCGAACTCAAAAAACGAGTAACCAAACCGAAACGAAAAAAAACAATAATAAAAGCCGCATCGAAAAATGCGGCTTTTTGTTGCTATGGATACAAATAAGAGAATTATTCGTTTACCATTATTTGATAGGCGTTCCTTCGGGAACGATATCGTCTACAAAAACGAGTTGGCAACCGCAAGCGTTGTTCGTTGCGGCAAGCAACATACCGTTGCTCGTTACGCCCGTAATTCTTGACGGTTTAAGGTTGGCGATAACGATAATTTTACGACCGACGAGTTGTTCGGGTTTGTAATCGTTTTTAATGGAAGAAACTATCACTCTTTGATCGATACCGTCAAACAAGGTAAGTTTGTAGCAACTGTGCGATTTTCTTATTTCTTGGCATTTAAGAATTTTACATACGCGCATATCGATTTTCGAGAAGAAGTCTATATCTATTTCTTCTTTAACGGGTGCGACGGGGTCCGGATCTCCGTATACTTTGGTTTCTTCGACAGGTTCGATTATCTCCTCTTCTTTTTTCATTTCGTCTTCCGTCATAGGCGTAGAGAAGTCGAGAAGTTTAAGGTATTTGTCCGCTTCGATTGCATATAAGAACAAATAAAGTCTCGGTCCTTTTTCTTTATCGATAAGCAGTTTATAAACATTTTGGAAGAACTTGCCCTGTAAGGGTTTTAACGCCTTGTCTTCTTTGGACAAACCGTGTTCTCTCGCGGGAATAGCGTAAAGTTCGGTCTGAAGTTCGTCAAGCGTGTATCCGCCCTTGCTTAAATAGGAGTGAAGGTCGCTTATCTCTTTCTTTTCGGTCTCGTCAAGGGTTTCGTAAACTTCCCAGTTACGTTTTGCGCAAAGGGTATTTACGTTTTCGGGCGAGCATTTTTCCAGCCAGAATTTCGCTCTTTCCAGTCTGTCGCCGAATTCCGCATATTTATAGGGAGTTCCTATCTTTTCAAAAACCACTTCGAGCATCGGTACGTTAAAATCTACTACCGAGCCGAGTTGTACGATAAGTCCCATAGGCACGCAATGGACTTCTCTTCCTTCGATTTGGCAAAGTTCCATTATTTCTTTGGTCGCCTCGTTCGCTTTGCCCGTTCTTACGTCGGTAAGCATTTTATCGAATTCGAAATACTGACGAAGAATTCCGTCGTCGAGACAGAAGTTAAACGCCTTTAAGGGTTCGTTCTTCGAGTAAAGCCAAAGCAGAACTTCGGGTTCGTAAAGTTTAAGCAACGTTCCCGGCGTAAGGTTAAGTCCGCTCGAACCCGACATCTTACCGGTGGAAACGTTGTTATCGCTTATTCCGATAAACTCGTATCCTTGGAAAAGCGGCGGTTCGTATCCGAAAATTTTACGGGATATGTCTTTCGCCGTATCGTAACTGCCGTTCGCGCTTGCGTGATCCTTTCCGCCCGGCTCGAAGTCAACCCCTTCGTAAAGCCAACGCATAGGCCAGTCGATTTTCCAGGCAAGTTTGCAGTTGTGATTTTTCGTGAAATCGAAAGTTCCGTGATGACCGCATTTACATTCGTATTCGGCAACCGTGCAATCGTCCGACAAAGACGTAATCTTGGTCGTATCTCTTCCGCATTCCGGACAATAAATGCTGACCGGATAATACGCGTCGCGTTCGCCTTCCGTCGCGTCCTGCGTGCGGTGACTGTCCAGAATATCGAAAATCTCCTTGCGCTTTTGCAACGCAAGCAAAACGTAATCGGTGTATTTACCGTTTCTGTACATCTCCGCCTGATGACGATAGTCCATATCGATTCCGAACTTAACGATGGATTCTTCGAATTCTTTCTCAAAATATTCCGCATAGGTTTTTGCGTCGGAATCGGTGAAAGGATTTATTACGTCGACGTACGGACAGCCGATGTACTTTTCCATATCTGAATTAACTTTGGCTACGTTTACGGGCACTTTTCTCATTCTGTCAAATTCGTCCCACGAGAAAAGCAAACGCGCTTTTTTACCGAGTTTTCTAAGCGCTTTAACTACGAAATAACTCGTCGCGATATCGCGAAAATTACCTATATGAATGGAGCCCGAAGGACTTATACCGGCAGCGCAGACGTACTCTTCTTTATCGGGTTTTCTCTCGATAATCTGCCTAGCCAATTTTTCCGACCAATGCATTATATTTATTCCTCCTTGCGATAAAACCGCAATTTTCTTTTAGTTATATTTTACCTTACGAAAAAGGATTTTGCAAGTAAAACGCCTTTACGCTTTGCACAAAACGCCCGAAAAACTTAAATATTTTTCGTTAAAGTAACAAATCCGTCGGGAACAAGCCCGTCTCTTGCGTATAACGACTTCGCGTCCTGATTAGTATTAAGTACTTCAAGCGTGATGGATACCGCTTTCCCCTTAAATCTCTCTTCCAACCATTTCAAAAACCGTCCGCCGTAGCCGTGATGTCTGCTCGTCGGACAAATGTACAATTCGTCCAGTACGAGTACCGAACCGCCTTCTTCGTTGCACCAGTACGACGAAGTAAGCGCATACCCAATCGCCTCGCTCGTAACACCGTCAAACAGCATAAATCCCCATAAGTTTTCGTGCCGCTCAAGCACTCTCTCAAAGGTAACCAGACACGTGCTTTCACAATAATTTTTTATCGTAGAACGTGAAGAATAAAACTCTTTGCATAGTTGTAAAAATTCGTCTTTATCTTGCTTTTCAAATTCTCTGATCGTCATAAGTAAACCAATCGAAAACCCTACCGAATATCCGCCGTTTCCGATTTCGTGCGGTCAGTATATCATAAGCGACTTGAGTTGTCAACGAACGGAACATAATTCTCGGTCGAAAATAGTTCCGACTGCAGCGTATAGTTTACATTAACAAAACAGCGCAACTCGCTTCGCTCGTCAGGTTTGCGCGCTACGCACTGCAAACTTGCGAACCAACGATCATTTTTTTACGTTATTTTCTTTTTGGGTGTCGTTGATTCGCGGTAATCGGGTGCGCCAAACAAAAAAAGACGAACTTAAGGGTGTTACCATTAGGGAAAACAGGCGCAGGCGAATAGCTTGCGCCTGTTTTCTTGCCTTTTTACGGTAAATCTATCTCTCCGACGTGCGTTAGACATATCGTTACCGTTCTTTTATAGCCGTCTTCCGTTTTTACCTTTTCCGAAACGATGACTTTATCGATCAGCAGTCTGACGATTTCGGGCGTTAGTTTCTTGATTCTGCCCGTTTTGACCACAAGAGAAACGAAATTATTGATGTTATCATTTATCTCGTCGTATCGGTCGATTTCGCTTTGACTGTTTTCAACCGTTTCTTTCAGTTGCCGTTGCTCCTGCTCATATGCCTCGGACATCAAAGCAAACCGTTCTTCCGTTATCTTGCCCATAACCTTATCTTCATAAAGGCTTTGAATGATCTTGTTCAGAGCCTTTATTCTGTTTTCGGCTTCGGATACTTGTCTTGCCTTCTTCGCAACTTCCTTTCTTGACAGCAATCGGGAGTGTTGGATGGCAATATCGACAAAGTCTCCTTCATGATCGATGACAAAGTCGGAAACTCTTTTTAAGTAACTCAGAACGATTTCTTCAATGGCTTCTACGGTTATCTGATGCGAAGTGCAGGTCGATTTCTTCTGCTTGCGGTAGGACGAGCAGTTAAAATATTCCTTTTGCTTCATAGTAGATGAGCGGCAGAGATACATTTTCTTTCCGCAGTCCGCACAGTAAACCATTCCCGAAAACACGTTCATCTCGCCCATCGGCGTCGGTCTTCGTCTGCCTTCGCGTATTTTCTGTACGGTATCATACGTCTGTTTGTCGATGATCGCTTCCTGCGTATTCTCGAAGGTAACCCATTTAGACGGATCGTTCCATACCTTCTTCTTACACTTATAGGACTTCTTTGTCGTCCGGAAGTTTACGGTACAGCCCGTATAGTGCGGATTGCTCAGGATTCGTTTTATCGTATCCGAGCACCATAATTCAGGCATGGGTGATGTTGCCGGGTGCTTAATGCCGAGTCTGTCGTAATGGCAGATTGGCGTTTCAACTTTTCTTTCGTTGAGAATCCGTGCAATATGCGTCGGACCGAACCCCTGCATACAGAGAGCGAAAATCTCTTTTACCGTTTTTGCCGCTTCTTCATCGATGATCCATTGTTCCTTGTCGTCGGGGCTTTTCAGATAACCGAAAGGCGGAACAGTACACAGGTGTTTTCCCGAATTGCCTTTGGAACGGAATACCGCGCGGATCTTCTTGCTTGTGTCCTTTGCGTACCACTCGTTGATGATGTTACGGAATGGGGTAAAATCGTTGTCTACCTGACTTTCACTGTCCACGCCGTCATTGACCGCGATAAATCTTACGCCCGCTTCGGGAAAGGTTATCTCGGTATACACGCCGACTTTCAGATAATCCCTGCCGAGCCTCGACATATCCTTGACAATAATTGTACCGACCTCGCCGGCGTCGACTTTACGCATTAAACGCTGAAAGTCGGGGCGATTGAAGTTCGTACCCGAATATCCGTCGTCCACAAACGTTTCAAGATTGCGGAAACCGTGTTCTTTTGCATATTTGCTCAATATTTCTTTTTGATGTACGATGCTGTTGCTGTCACCTTCCTGTTCGTCGTCGGATGAGTGTACGAGGGGGATATTGGCGTAATCCCTAAACCATTTCGATTACGCCGTTTCCCCGTGTTTTGTAACTGTGCGTACTTGTTGCGCCGATGAACTTATACACGATTCGGATTGATTGACTGCGGATACCGTCCACGATCGTTCTTTCTCCAATGTAGATTTTATCAATTAAACTGTGTAAAATCTCCACGGTCAATTTATCTATTTCGGTATAACTCTTTACGATTTTCAAAAACGCCTGTATGTTCTTTTCCTCGTCGTCGGCTTCGGCTAACGCTTCTTTCAAGCCAGCGATCTCCGCTTTCAGTTCCGTTTGCTCGGTTTCGTACTTTTTAGCAAGCAGTTCAAACCGTTCTTCCGTAATCTTCCCCAGTACCTTATCTTCATATAGGTTAGCGATCACGTTGTTCAGTTCTTCCACTCTCAAAGTAGCCTTTTTCAGCTTCGTTCTCGACGTCGACTGCAATTTGGACATCTCTTTCGCCGTGCATTTACGATACTCCTCGATAAACTCCTTTTCGTGCGTCTTTACTTCTTCCATCACTCTGTGGATATCGGCAAGTACGATCTCTTCAAGGCGTTTCCGGACGATAGAATGTTGCGTACACTCCCGTTCCGTTCTCTTGTTATATCTCCGGCATAAATAAAAATCGTAATTTCGGTTTTTCGTAACTCTTTTGATTCCGACGCTTCCACCGCAATCGGGACAAACCAATAATCCTGCGAAAATATCCACGTCGTCCGCATGAACAATCTCCAGCCTCCGTACCTTTGTCAGTTCCTGTGCAAGCTCGAACGTTTCTTTGTCCACAAGCGGTTCGTGATGGTTTTCAAAGATTTTCCATTCGGACGGATCTTTGTACACAAACCTCTTATTCTTATAGGATTTTCTCGTCGTTCTGAAATTCACGATCTGACCGATATAATTCCTGTTTCGGATGATTCCGAGAACGGTACTCCGTTGCCATATAAACGGTGCTTCCACGTCGTTCCGATACATATTTCTGCCTTGCTTCATATAATGAACTTTCGGCGTATCGAATCCTTTTTCGGTCAATATCTTTGCGATTGCCAACGGGTTATATCCCTCAAGGCATAATCTGAATATTTCCCGAACAGTCGGCGCGGATACCTCGTCCACAAGCCACTTGTTTTTATCTTCCGGATCCTTTTTGTATCCGAGCGGCGGCGTGTTCGTCAGCGGTTTTCCCGATTCTCCTTTGTTCTTCATAACAGCGCGTATCTTTTTGCTCGTGTCCCTTGCAAGCCATTCGTTAAAGACGTTCTTAAACGGTATGAGTTCGTTTTCCGTTCCGCTTTCGCTATCCACGTTATCGTTGATGGCGATAAAATGAATATCTTTGTCCGCAAACGTTATTTCCGTCAAATATCCCACTTTCAGATAATCTCTCCCAAGCCGCGACATATCTTTTACGATGATCGTTCCGATCTTTCCCTCGTCCACGTCCTGCATCATTCTTTGAAAGTCGGGACGATTGAAGTTCGTCCCCGAAAAACCATCGTCGATGTAAAACCGTGTGTTCTTGTAACCGTGTTGTTTGGCGTACTTCCCGAGAATATCCCTTTGATTGGTAATACTGTTACTCTCGCCGTCTATACTGTCGTCAACGCTTAACCTACAGTATAATGCGGTTATCTTTTCACCTCCGTCATTTGATTTGTTTATTTTATTTGCTCTTTGTGAATCTAACATTTTTCTTTACCTCCGTTAGTTCCCAAACAGCAAGTTCGTTCATTCCGCGCGGTAAGATTTTCTTCCATTTCCCTTATCGCCGTTTTCATAATGAGCCGGCGAAGTATCTCATACGCCGTCTCTTTCGCTCCATTCATTTCCTCCGCTTTAACAATATATATTGTCTCATTCTTTCTATTCGTACCCAATTCACTTATTCGGACTATTTTCGAAATTCTATTTCGCGTCCTTATTGCGCTGAATACTATGTTCTCTCTTCATTGCTTTTCCTCCTCATTCAAAAAAATATGTTTTGGCAAAGCAACGCAAAGAAATACGTTACGGCTTTACTTGTCGGAGTGACACAGTTGGTGAAATTTTTCGCGAAAATGAACTTAGCTGTAGTAGACTACTGCAAGTGAAATTTTTGCGAAAGTTCATAAAACTCTTATTTCTGTCCGCTTTTTTGCTTTAAGCAGTAAAAACAATCAAAGACATCTTTTCGATTTCGTTTTATGAACGTAAACCACTCAATCTGTGACGCTCCTTTCGCCGTCTTCTTTCTTTCTCTTCAAGGCTTCATATCCCTCGCGGATAAGCGTAACCTTTGTGATGCGATTCTCTTGTAGGAAAGCGTTTATCTCTTCAAATAACGGTCTCGGTATCATCGTCCCGAAGTTGCCGCTGGCTTGCTTTCTCTTCTCTTTCACTTTCTCCTCGTATCTCCTGCGTGCTTTGCGCACAGGGGTATCTTCCTTTCTTTCCATCACAGCCTCCCAAATATGTAGCGTCCATATCACATTCTTTTACATCGACAAAACGGGAATTATCAGAAACATAACATTTTTTGTTATCCATCGGCAAAAGCGGATATATTATCTTAGTTTTGTCGACTTCCGCGAAAACGTCGACTACCGTACATCAGTACGCCGACGCTCCGTTTTCTCGGAAAAATAATGCAATCTAACCACTACACAAGTTTGTTTCGTATCAATACATATTATATCCATCCCTGGCATATTTGTCAAGGTCTATGGGATAGAAAAGTCGATTTACCTCTTATTTATTTGCTCCAATAATATTGGGAGCGTCGTTGTTCTTCGGCTTGCGCCTTTTGCTCTTCTTCTTTCCTCTTTTCTTCGATCTCTTCCTCGATGTCTTGCAGTCTGTGCGAAAAGTCACGTTCCAAGTCGAGTATGCTCGTTGCAAAACTCATAAAGAGCGAATCGAACCTCTTGGCGACGTTCCGTTCCGAGATGGCAAGACTTCGTTTTAGCTTGTTGTCGTTGACCTCGTACTTCCGGCGCGGGCTACGTTCATAGTGTTCGGCTTTGATAAACTTTGCCGCGTGTAAGACAATGTTCCCCACTCTGCGGTCATAGTCTTTCTCCAGTACGTCCACAAGGGTTATCGTATCGGGATCGATCTTGAAGTGATACTTTTCGTCCGTGGCTGTGCCTTCGCATATCTCTTTGAACCGTTGCCGTATCTCCCCGAACTTCTCACTCACCCGCTCGTCGGCTTTCAACGCTTCACGATCCCTCAAAAAGAGCATCGTAGCGACCTTGTCGATTTTTGCTCGATAGGGTTGCATTTCTTTTCTTCCGTACTCAAACGGTATCCCCTTGGGTAAATCTTTACAGAGCGATAATAGTTCCTTCTTAATATCGTCTTGGGTATACATGGAACCGGCGAACGCCGTTATAGCTCTGAGCCGTCGTAACGCATCGTCCCTTGCATAATGCACTTCGTCCGTCTTGCCCGTAACGTATAAGGATAACCGCACGCGCATATTGTCTATGACCTTCTGCTCTATCTTCCCTTTGTGGCGGTATTCCATTTCCTTTTTCCGATACTTGCATTTCGGCTCTTTCTCCCAAAAGGCGAAGTGAATGTGGTAGTGTTTTTCTCTGTCGAGGTGCAAGGCGCACAGTAAATCCACGTTCTTCGGCTCCAGTCCCATCTCTCTGAAAAACTGTCCGAAGTTACGTTTGACGAGGCGCATACATTGTTCGGGCGTTTCTATACGGAACGAGTTTTCTTTGTTCAGCGATACGAACCCGTGCCAAATGTTTTTCTTGCCGTCTTGGGCGCGTTTCTTCATCTCTTCCACCTGAATAGGCGAGAGGAAGCCGTCGCCGTTAAATACGCCGTGGTTCTTCTCGAAATACTCCTGTACCGTTTCCGCTTCCTTCCCTTGTCGTTTTTTCCCCGCGTTTATGTATTCGTAGACGTTCTTCTCTCCGGACATATCGAAGAAGGCGCGCTCTTGTCTGTGCTTCTCGATCTCTTTTTCCGTCGCCCCTTTCTTTAAGGCGTAGGGTGTGTACCTGATGTTAAAAATAACCGGTTGATTACTGATAATAATTTCCTCCTTTTCATTTTCTCCGTTGTCAAAACGAGGCGGGTTTCCCGCTCGTACGTCCGCCGTCGGGCGGACAAGCAAAAAAGTGTTTTGCAACAAAAAATACTTTTTTCTTATCCTGCTCTAAAAATGCACCGGATAGCCAAGAAAATCATATTTCTTTGCTTGCACGTTTGCTTCGGGTTCATCTCGTTTTTTCTCTGAATTTCTCCACGATTCCGTACATATTCAGACGTCTGATTTCCTCGTTTTCCTTGATGAATTTGTAAAGTTCATTGAGGTTCACGCCCTCTAAAATCGGATTGTTCTCGTGCAAGTTTCCCGTGATCTCAGGAAAATCCTCTCGGATCTTTGCAAGCGTCATCGGCGGTTTTTTCTTCTGTCCGCCTTTCTTTCCGCTTTCACTCCGTGCCTTGCTGATGTCAAACGTCTTCTTGAAAATGTTGAACGCGCCCTGCAATTCGGGCGGCAAGCCTGTCGGCGTAACGCCGTTAAACATATATTCGCACATCGCTTTCACGTACATTCCGGCGTTCTTGTTATTTACCATCGTCCGGATCATATTGGCGTAGCTCTCGTGGAATGTAAAATGTTTCATCTTCCGATTGAGATAATACGGCGTCTTTCCCGCTTTCTCTATCTCTGTCGCGCTTTGTAGCGTTGGATAGATCAACTCCCAAAGTACGTTCGATTGTTCGTCTTTGGACGGAACGTCTTCCGCTTCATACACGGCGTAATTGCAAATCCGTTTGATAAAGAATCCGGCTTCGTTATCCGATAACTGGCTGATCGCGTCATAGTACAGATCATAAAATGTAAATTCTTTCATTGTTTTTCCTCCTTGTTTTAATATCGTTTTGTTGTTGTCGCCGACGTTTAACGACCGTCGGCACGTCATAAGTAACGCATAGGCATCACCTCCCGTTTGATTGATTCGCCCACAAAAGGGTATAAAAAAGCCGCCGATATATCCTACCGCCGACTTTGATATTTGTTATTCAGTTGTGGTTGTCGCTATCTTTATTACATCATCAATTACATCTCCTTGTCAGATTCATAGCATACGAAAACGGAAGCCTTGTGCAGACTCCCGCCTTTGTTGCGTTATTCAGTTAGTCGAGTAAAACGTTTATTCCCCTCTATAATATATTCGCGGGGCGAATAGATTACGATCGGGTGAGCAATTGTGCAAGCACTTGCTAACCCTCCCATAATATAGCCAGGAGAGCGTTGAAAAATCGTACCCCCTGTTAAAAATGTCGATTATTTGCCGAAAAGTGCCTTTAATAAACGTAGCTTAGCCAACTCTTCTTCAGTTTGTTTTAAGGCGCGCTCGCGCTCTTTTTTACGTTTCTGAGCTTCCTTTTTCTTCTGCCGTTTCTTCTCTTTTTTGGCTTCAATGGCTTGCTGACGGAGTTTTTCAAGGTTCTCTTCCGCCTTCAGAATAAGTTTGCGGACGGCGCCTTCCGTCACGCCCATCTCTTTGGCTATATCGACTTTCTTCATTACGAAATACTTGAACTTGAAATAGGCTTGTGCTTGCCGCGCCGTGAGCCGCGACTCCAACCACTTCTGTTTTTGCTCAAGTCGCTCGCATTCGCGCCAAGCTAATTCGTTTTCCCGTTCTTCCGCTTCCTGCTTCTCCCACACGATTTCAATATCCGATTCCGGATCGGCGAACTCAAAACCGGCTTCTTCGAGCATATCTAAAGAAACGTGCCGCCGCGTTTCTTTCCTGTTCACTTTCTGCTCGTACTTCTCAAGCTCGTAGAACACTTCCGCAACTTCGTCAGTTACTTCCAATTCTTCTTTATGCCCATCGGCAAAGGTATATAATATCGTTTTCATATCCATATTATACAATTTTTCACAATTGAATTCAATTTTTTATGTCCCGTTATAGGGACAATAAGGTATATCTCTTCCATTATTTATAATCTAAATCTATAAATTACTTCGGAAAGTTTGAAAAACTGTGGCAATTCAGCGTTTATATGCGCGATAAAGGTATAACCGTGCTTGCCGTGTCGAAAGACGGATATTTCCTCGATGGAAATATCAAACGTGTGGAGTACGACAAAGAACATATCTTTATCCGAGCCACGAAACACGGTCGACCGGAATTTATTCCGTATGAGGTGGACGGCATAAAATATAATGCCGTAAAGGTGAATGAATCAATTTACATACCCAATAAAGAATCTATTATATAAAAGAACAAGCCGGGAGTGAAGACAATTTGCTCTCGGCTTTTTTCATATAATCACTAAGTTCAAATATATCCCTTAACCCAGCAAATAACATTGTTTTTTGATTTTATCCGTTATTTCAAAAAGTTATTTCAATAGCCTAAATCGCTTGCAAAATTAGTCGGCAGGAAGTGACCGATCATTTTGCCGAGGTCAGCAAATTGATAGATATCGCAAAAGGCAACCAAAGAATAGTGACGGATTATAAACCCCACTCGTTACGTTTGTTTTTTCTCACCCGTTTCCCAAGCAATTCACGATTGGTCTTTTGCAAGAATTTATAAGCGTTTCCATGCTTTAAGTGTCCGTGGTAACTTACGGAAACGATTTTCAAATCCTCTCGTTTCAGTTTCCCGATATCGTATAAATATCGCTTGTACTTTACCTTTTAAAGTATTCTCTTTTTCGTTTGTTTCAGCGGTTTCTGGACGATTTTTCCGTTCTCGCCGTAAAAGATATGCCATCCTAAAAAATTGATACCGTTTTTCACTGCGCAAATCTGGGTCTTTCTATTGGGATAAATTTTGTCGCGGACGATCATTTCTTTGATCTTTTCCAAATACTTGGCGCACTTTTCTTTCTCTTCTCCGCAAAGAAGTATCATATCGTCCATATACCGAAGATAATGCTTTACGCGCAATCTCTCTTTGATGAATCTGTCCACGTCGCTTAAATACAACAGCGCAAAACATTGGCTCGTCTGATTTCCCATCGGCAAGCCTTTATCCTCTTCTTTATTATAACTGTCGATTATATCGTACAGCAAACCAAGAACATCATCCCTTTTTACTATTCTTTTCAGTTTTTCTTTCAAAACCGTATGATCGATGCTCGCAAAATACTTTTTCACGTCGATCTGGATAAAATATCCGTTTTTTCCGTAATTTTTATAATGTTCCGTCATAAAGCGGCGAAGTCTCTTGATTGCAAAATGCGAGCCTTTATTCTTTCTACAAGCGGCGTTATCGTAAATAAGATGACGATCGAGGAGCGGCGTCAGAAAGTTGTCGCAAAAAGTGTGCTGTACGATCCGATCGCGATAATGTATCGCCTGTATCTCCCGTTCTTTCGAATCATAGATCATAAAAGTGTGATACCCGCCGACCCGGTATTTTCCGTATTTGAGGTCGTAATGAGTCGCCCAAAGATTCTCGGACAGATTCATTTCGAACTCTATCACTTCCTTTTTGTGTCTTTTACTTAGTCGCGCCCTTCGGTGCGCTTTATACAAACCGGTAAAACCGATCATAGTATCCCATTCATTCATAATGCCAATAAATAAAGTCGTCGGAAAGTGTCCAAAGCGCATTTATTTGCGCCGAAGAAAACGGAATAATCAAAAAATAGAAAAACTATATGAAATCGTTAAAAAAATAAAGCGGATTATAATCATAATTTTCTTCGGCTTTTATAAAAACGTCGACTAACGTACGTCAGTACGCCTACGCTCCGTTTTTATAAAAAATCAACACACTTATGCCACTTTGAGTCGTCGGGAACTTTCGTTCGCAAAGAGGTAAAGAAATAATTTCCGTAACTCTTACCGACGACTGAAATTTGTGCCGTCCTGTGGACGACCCCGGGAAAAGATTCCTTTGCTTCAGAGTACGCAACGAAAGTACGTACCTTCGCCCTCCGACCTTTTCTCTTTCGATAGGAGCAAATCGGGCACGACCCCATTATTAGTGTTGTTTACGTTGTTGTTGTTATTAGCGTTGCCATTGTTATTGACTTCGCGCGCGTTATTACTATTATTATAGTTCGGCGAGCGGAGCCACCACCAACAGGGGTGGCAAACAAACCGGCATAAACGTGCGTAACCTTTTCCCATATCTACCGCTTCTTTTGCGGATGATACCATATTATGCAGAGCCTGTGGCTTGAATCCATTTATTTAAGTATAATAGCGCTTCCGCCACTTGCTTGCTGATCTGTTCGTATTGCTTAGGCAAAATGCACTCCTGTTCATAGGCAATACCGGAAAAATAATCCAACATGGAAAGAAGCGTTTTCGCCTTCTTTTGATGAATCAGCCTTTCTTCCTTTTCCGTACTGCTGTTTGCCAAATACTCCTCTTCCAGCGCGTCCAATATATAATTTTGCAATCGTACAACCAACGTAAAACGGAATTTTTTTGGTGATTTTTCCGTCACCGTTATTATGTATTTCGCCAAATCTTTCGTCTTGGTGATCACGAACAAATTATTCTTTTTTTGCATTTCCAAAAAAAATTTTCGTCGCGCTTTACGCGCGATCCCTCGCTTCAGGCAATCGCGGGAAGAGGCGTAAAACGCTTATCTCTTCCCTTGATTGCGGAGTCATGCCTTGCGGCATGGGAGCCCTTTGCGTATCGCCACTGTGAGGCAATTTGCTTTTTATTGTTTCGGGTTATCCACAGCCTCACAGCTTTATACGCAAAGCGGGCACGACCCCATAACTAGGGCTGCTCACGCCGTTGCTGCTATCAGCGTAGCCATTGTACTTGACGTCGCGCGCGAGACTACTATAATAACAGCCCGGCGAGCGGAGCCACCACCAACCGTTGCCATAATCGTCTGTAGACGTATTCATATATGCGCCGGTAGCTCTGCTGTAATCGCTTGTTTGCATACATCTTGCCGTATCATAATTGCTGTAATCGGCATTAAATCCATACGCGCTGTTCGTTACTTCCTGCTCGCTGAGCAAGAACACCCTGTCCTGTGTATTCGAGCAAGCGTAACTATTGTTTCCGCTGGTAAATGCCGTTGCGTTGTTGTTCGGGTTCGTGCTTCTCGCGCTGTTATCTACGGTTGTCAGTTGAATAATTTCCTTTTGCAAATCGTTAAACGCCGTGTTGTAGAACGTGTCGTTCAACCAAGCGCGGATTTCACTGTTTGCATAGTTATTGCTATTTGAAGCATATCTATGATTTGCGATTATGCTTTCGCATAGGATAAACAACTCTCCGTTCGTTTCCGAAAGAATACGCCATTTAATGGGTTCCACCTTAAAGTAGTATACCGTCCCGCTCGTCACGCTTGCTCCGGTAGAGAACATATAACCACTTTGAAACGGTCTTGCCGAAACTATGGCGTAGTAATATCCGTCGGAACCGAGATAATAACCTTTTTCGTTCGTGGTGTTCGTAATGGTCACGTTATTGGCTTTTATGGTTTGCGGATATTCTCCGAAGTAAATATAATTTCCTTCACGCGAATTAGTATTAGTAGTAGACGTAGTTTCGCTCCACTTGGCGTACAGTACGACGTTATCCCCCGTGTACGTTATTTCCGTCACTTCGTTATCAAACGTACTTTCCGTATACCAACCGAGGAAGGTATACTCAGTTATTTCTTTCGTTATACGATAATTGCCGTTTCCGAGATATTCGCTACTGATCGTCGTTTCCGAAGTCACTTTCGCAGGATCGTTCAACGCGATCCCGCCTTCCGCACTCACGATGGTAAAGGTCGAAGGATTGTTCCCGTTGGTGCCGCCGTTCAGATTGTAGGTCACGGTATAGGTGATGATCGTCGTCTTCGCCGTCAATTGATAGATGCCGGAATCTTTATCCCATGCAAAGAGGCTATCGCCGTTACTGTCTGTAATAAGAGTATTGTTGTATTGCCATCCGACGAAAGTATAGCCTTCGAACATATTACAAAATGAATAATTATCTCCTTTATATACCCTTTGCGTGCCTATATATAAACCGTTAAAATACAGTTCAAGTATAGATTGATCGGTATCAAGAACGACCAACGTATATTCTTGGCAGAAATCATTGCCGACTCTGTCGGTTGTGGTAATTCTGTAAGTAATGGTTTCGTTTACTTCAAGAGAACCCGAAAGCGTTTCAACGTTAAACAACAATTCTTTATCGAAACTGTCAAGAACTTTAAAAAGCGCGTAAGGACTATCACCGTTCTGGATATAGTCATAATCTCTCGAATAGACGAGCGTCGGCATATCGTAAATCTTAATGCCCGTAATCAATTCGCTCTGTGTGGTATTCCCGAGAGCGTCGGTCGCAACGATATAAAGATTGATCGTGTTTCCGCCCGCAAGGGTATATCCACTTGCCGCTACGATAGACGTTTCGCAAGTCTCACCGAAACCGTTTACGGCTTGGGCATTGAATTCTTCGCCGACAGACAATTTTCTGATGTTGTTTGCCGTAGTTGTGTACGTCAACGTGATATCATCACTGGAATACACTTTAACGTTTTGCGAAATCACTTCGTAGTAATTGCCGAGATGATCCGTCGTAGAAAGTTTGAAGGTTACGACGTTGCCGCCCGCCGCAATCGTACCGCTATTCAGAACAACGCTTACGCTCAAATTATCGTTGAAACTGTCTTTCGCCGTAGCGTTCAACAATGCACTGTTTACGGTATCGGTTACTTTCATCGAAGTTTTTTCGGTATCAAACGTGATCGTCGGCGTTCCGTAAATCTTGATGCCCGATATTTCTTTCGTGTTTACGTTGCCGAGATGGTCGGTTGCAGTCACAAGATAAGTAAGCGTTGCACCGGAAATCTGCGAGCCTGAAATCAATTCCAAAGTCACGTTGGATAAAGTCTTTGCAAAACTGTCTTTTGCAACTATACCGAGAGTTTCAAGCGTTATTTCATCTTCAACCTTAAAGTTGGTCGTCGAAGCACCGCTGATAGAGGGCAATCCATAAACCTTTACAGAATACGTAACGTAATTCGTATTGCCTTTGCTGTCGGTCGTAGAACTCTTGATAGTGATTGTGTTGCCGCCGGAGAACGTTCCGCTGTATTGAATGGTGGTAACGTCAAGCTGGGCGCCGAAACTATCTACTGCGGAAACGCCGAATAATGCATTGCCGATAGTATCCGACGCTTTTATATCCACAACGTCGATATTCCGTGTAATAACGGGTGTACCGTAAACTTTCACGTTCGGTATTTCAACTTCGGTCTCATTACCCGTTTTATCGGTCGTGGAAATAACGACGGTAACGATATCACCGCCATTATATGTACCTTCTTTTACCGAAACGTTGACAGCCACGGCATCACCGAGAGTATCAATCGCGCTTGCGCCGAAAAGCGAAGCGTTGATCGTATCGGACATATTGAAATAGTCTTTTTCGGTGTTGTATGTAAGCGTAGGCGCGCCGTAAACGTTGATATTCGATATCGTTTCAACAGCATAGATATCGTAAAGTCCCATAGCGACCAATCTTACGGTTATCTTGCCGCCAACGACTTTTGAACCGCCTGTAATTTGTGCCGTTACTTCAACAGGATTTCCGTCGGTATCCACTGCGGTCGCACTGAACGTTTCGGCGACTATTGCATCGTTAATACTGATTTCCGTCCTCTTATTGCAAGTTAAAGAAACATCATAATCAATCCATTTTGCATACAAGGTAATGTCTGCTGCCTGCATTGTAGAGAAGACGTATTCAGTCGTCAAAGAACTGTCAAACCAACCCACGAAGGATTTTTCTTCAAGCGTAGGTTTAACAGGCGCGGTTACCGCCGTGCCGTAATCTTGCGTGATGGGAGCAACGTTGCTTCCGCCGTTGGAAACGAATGTAATCGTGTATTGGTTGACACTCCATTTTGCCGTATAAACAATACTTTCTTCGGGCATTGTGAAAGTGTAGGACAGATTGTTCGTCAACAATTCGTCCCCGTCAAACCAACCAATCCAAGTATAGCCGACGTTCGTTGTTGCAGTTATGGTCTTGCTTGTTCCGGCAGTCACGTTTGTATTGTCATAAGCGGAAACCGTGCCGGCGTTTGCAATATTCTTTTCGGTAGTCAAGGTATAAGCAATCCATTTAGCGTAAAGCGTTGTATTTGCCGCTTTATCCCAAACTTTTACGCTGTCACCGTTTTTATCGGTATATTGCGTTCCCGTTCCGCCGAGTCCATCGTACCAACCGGCAAAGGTATAACCTTCTTTTTCGCAATCGGTTGAAAGAGTAAAGGCAGAATCGTAAGTAACGTTTTGGGTAATCGCCGCAACGCCGGAACCGGTCGCTTTACCACCGGCAGCAGGTGTAGCCGCACCGGACATACAAAGTGTAAGAGTTATACTACTACCGCTATAAGCGCATGGTGCAATATAATACAATATTCCTGCCGTTACGGAATAGGTAATGCTGAAATTATTACCGTTTCCGCTGTCATTGTCTGATTTTAACCAAGACTTGCTACTGTTATATAAATATCCGTAGCTGTCACTACTTCCGGTAGAATACAATGTAATGTTTCCACTGGTTAAAGGAACAAACGCATAGTATTTATATGAAGTCGTCCTTGATTTAGAAGGTGCGGAAATACCTGAAATACTTCCGTTCAAACTCAATACACCTGCTCCGCTATACGATATCCACTTCGCATAAACGGTCGTATCTCTCGTTACGGTAGCCGTAAAGTCAAACAAAGTAGAACAACTGCTTGTTGTATACCAGCCGCCAAAGACGTAACCGCTTCTCGTTGGAATGCTCGGATACGTCAAGCCAGTTGTGGTCGTAACTGTTTGCGAAGGAATACTTCCGCTTGCGCCGTTCAAGTTAAAGGAAACCGTATAAACGGGATCAAGATCAACATAAGTTTCTGTTTCGCTCAAAGTAACAGTATACGTATTTGCAGTCCATTTTGCGTAGAGAATAACGACGTCGTTATTAACGGAAGACAAGTTGCTCACGCTTTGTCCGTTCGTATAAGACGTTCCTGTTCCGTCCGAATTAGTCGTCCAACCGGCAAACGTATATCCCATTCTTGTATATGCGTTGGTCGTTAAGGCTTTCGACGCGTCATAAGTATACGTTTCATTGCTCATCGAACCGGACGTAGCATCGTTTCCGTCAAACCTTACCTGATAAGTTATTGCCTGCCAATTTGCATAAAGCGTTGTTGCAGAAGTCTTATCCCAATTAGCCGCACTCGTCAGATCTGCGTTGTAATACTTTTTACCACCGCTTGAAGAGTCAAAGTAACCCAAGAAAGTATAGCCCGTTTTCGTTGGGATTGTAGTAATAACAGGCATAGCGGAATCATATGTCGCAGAAACATTGCTTTGCGTTCCCGTTCCACTATTTGCATTGAAAGATATGTCATAATTATTTGCAGTCCATTTCGCATAGAGAATAACAACTGCGTTATTGACGGAAGACAAATTACTTACATTCTGACCATTCGTATAAGATGTACCAGTTCCGTCCGCATTAGTCGTCCATGAAACGAAGCTGTATCAATTTGTCAATGCGTACAAATTCTTGAAATGTTACTTGAAATACTACGAGT